>Ga0224511_10002519_pt1 | contig 12419 bp, 3 predicted proteins | sample SF_May12_sed_USG_2_FD_169988 | JGI IMG/M metagenome (GOLD analysis project Ga0224511, IMG submission 169988) | Sediment microbial communities from San Francisco Bay, California, United States - SF_May12_sed_USGS_8_1 | ecosystem: Environmental > Aquatic > Marine > Sediment | place: USA... | reverse complement strand
AATGATGATAACGAACGCGGCTTTCTTGCCTTGTGCCTGGCGTGAATCATTCACACGATGACATTGTCGCTCTGTTGACTTAAGGTGAACAGACCTCATTATCTGTGAAAAATAACTTCTTTTACTATTCCATTTTTGCTAACCTTCTTTGTATTTTGAGTAAATATTTAGCAAGTGCAAACACGGAGGCACCAACCTCTCTTCATGCATCATCAAAAGGTGATTGCTTTTTTGTGTGCAAAAATGAAACATTGTATTCGGGATTAGGGAGAGGCATTGAAGATGCAACTTGGTGCTTTATGTGTGAAATTGGCCTGAAAGTGTTCCTAATGCCCTTTAAGAAAAGACAAAATTATCTTCAAACACATTGGTTTCATAGACTTTATATTTCCAAATAGCATGTTCAATTTCTGTACACAATTTCTGATAATATTGACCTTTTCAGACAAATGAGTTGTTCATCAAACTGTTTGTTCGTGGTGAATGTCAGGAACTGAGGGCCCAGTAAAATCTGTCTCACACGGTGGCCGTCTGCACACAGGGAAAACTGGTGCAGGGGTTTCACTTTAGATATAGGGAAATTAAATTAATTAAATACTTTTGATGGGCTCAGACCTTTTAGAACAAAGCATGTATGCACTGAGTGCATCTCTCATAATTTAATGTTTTTTATTTGAAAACAGTGGATGAATTTAATTTGTTTAAGTGCATACTATTACTGTTTATCATGTAATATGATAATTAAATGTGTTGTCGTTAACTATTAACAGTCTCCTATTTGTTATGAATTCTGTTGATAACATTTATTCCCCATATTATTTCTTTCTATGTATCACAAAACTGTTAATATGAACAAAAAAGAACTTTTACAAAGATTGTTTCTCTAAAGACATTGTATCCACTACAATTTGTGATTTTATAAGAGAGACATTGATCCCATTATGCGCATGTTTTTAACTTTCTACTTTAATTACCAAACTTTTGTCTTTCAACAGAAGAAAGCTGTCAGTGACTTAAGGCCATATTCCATGTTAACTCAATTAATGAGGGTAAATGTAATAGGATCGTTGTTTCCTAATGACATAATGTCATGATGCTAGCCCGGTAATGCCTGTGATGGTAATGTTGAGACTCATTAGAGGGATTATGCATGAAACAATCTAATAATCAGTCCCCTGTACATTTGACTGTCTTTCCTGTTGAAAAATGATCTAACACATCCATGGGACACATGGAGTAACATGTTACATTGGAAACAAACTGAGTCCTGATACAGCATTCTTGCGTGAAATCGACATTGTCTTAACCCTAACAAGCCTTGAAGCAAGATGAGCCATTAAAAGGTTCTGCTCTATGATGTTGCAATTCAATCAGGTTCCTCATTTACATAAATTTGCATGAAAGGGGCATCTTTTAATGATTGTCCACTTTTCATAATGAGATGTTTATTTAATTAGGGACAGAGAGTGAAGCATGGTAAATTACCCATTGTGGTCATGTTATGGGATAGCTTTGATTCGGGATATTTCGGTCACATCAGACTCTCCATCAAATTAGGCGATTGAGGTCTTCCCAGCATCACTTGGAAGAGTTTTTGTTCCCAAAGTTCTTACCTTCTGATGGCAGTTTTCATTCTGTTAATGATGATTGACTTTAAGATTTATTTGATTTATTTGTTACAAAATACGGCTGTGTTACACCAGTATCACAACTGAACCCCCCATATTCCATTCATAGGAAGTCTGCTTTGTCATTTCATTAGGCATCCGTTCTTTGCCTGCCTTCATTTAGTTTTTAAGTGTTGCAAATTTAATAAAATCATTTAATTGACAAAATAATTGGAAGGATTTGCAATTATTTGCCCTTACTTGCCTCGTGATGTGTTTGTCTTCCTTTTTCAGCTTTACAATAATTGCAAATTATCAATTATTTTTCCAGCATGTTAGCCATTTTTCATCAATGAGCTCTTTTGGCTTGAAATAAATAACCAGGATTACCCAAAACCCCGTATCATTTGATCGCAACATGTTTTTAAGTCCATTATTAAAATTTGAATAGTTTCAAAACTCAATTGTCCCCCGGTACAAATCTTAACAAATCCCTAAGTCAATGCTGTGGATGCGTTTGCCTTTTATATGGCAGCGTTTATAGGGGTCAGAGGATATCAAAATGATAAGGCTGCGGAACTAACAGGGGCCTTCCTAATCTAGATGTATTCCCTTCTTTAGGTGTCTTTAATTTGATTTTGACAGATTAGATTATCTGAGATTTTGCCTGATATTGTGATCACATGTCCGATAGGGCGAATACAAACACAAAGTTGTTGTTTGGCCCTGCAACTTGTTTGCACATTATGTTCCACCTGTTAAAATTATTTTCATGTATGCGGTCATGTTGCGTTATTGATTGATGATTTTTCTACCAATTCTGTAGTATTTCTGCAGTATTTCTCCGCTTTTGAAAGGCTTTTAGGGACACAGTTATTGGTATTGCCTAGAGAATGAGTCATTGAAATTTGTACAGTTTGCATTCTAAGCTATTGTGCCTTGCACGAAAAAGGAAATCATTTTATTGTGAGGCATAGATCATAATGCATGTTTTAAAGCTGCTGTGTGCAATAATCTTCAGAAAATTATTTTATTCACTTGCATGGATAAATGTCACTTTTATGAATCACGGGTTTTTTCCCTCCAGGAATTTTTCCCTCCCATTTTTTTTGACACCTAGGAATTATTCCCTCCCATGGTTTTTCCACCTAGGAATAATTCCCTCCCATTCTTTTTCCACGGAAAAACGACGGGAGGGAATAATTCCTAGGTGGAAAAACGACGGGAGGGAATTATTCCTAGGCGGAAAAACCATGGGAGGGAATAATTCCTAGGTGTCAAAAATAATGGGAGGGAAAAATTCTGTATCCCCACTTTTATACATAGGAGATTTAAGTTTTTGTCTGCGGTACATAAATAATATACAATAAAAATATCATTAATTTCAAAAATTGCTCTATAGTTAACACAGTAAATTACTTCTGATTGAATGAAGTCCTATGTGACAGGCATTTAAATAGAGTTTGATAAGTTATCTGTTATATATATAAGCTAAATTTTTACATCCTATAATTTTCTTTGCAATGAATCGGTGCATGACTCTTTTTGCTGACTCTTTTTGCTAAACAGAGCTGTTTTTCTTGCATGCTTGTATTGTAAAAAATGTATTTTTTTATAAAAACATTTGTATATTAATCATTTAAAAATATTTGCGACATTTAACTTACAATAATTCCACCGCAGCTTTATACATTAAATTTTGTGAAATTTTATTTTGTGCAAGTACATATCATACACTGGCAGAGAAATAGTTTTGTTTTGATTTGTCTATTGTCTTTAACTAATGGCAGTCTCTATCAATGACAAATCAAGAATTAAGGTATGCTTTAATTAACAATGTCATTCTTTGTCATATTTAGATATTTAGCAGATATTGATACCCCAAGTAGAGGGCTAGGGCACAGCAGACTTCAGACACTGCTTTAGAAGACAATTCAACTGTTACTTGTCTAAAACAGTGGCCCTGATAAGAATCTAATTTACTGTGCTATTAAATGGTATGAATTATGTTTTTGGCCGACTTGAAAACATTGAGAGAAGTTTATTTGTCTGTTTGATTTGCATTGTCATAAAATGGAATATCGTTATATGACAGGTATAGCTAGCGTTTGAATGGATTTTTTATTTACATTTTGTATTTTAACATTAGTTTCAAGATGTCAAAATTTACCAATTTAAATGTTGTAAACCTTAGATTTATATGTGTTGTTCTGTATGGTGTTTTAATAAGTACATTTGAGTTCTTTTCTTAAAAGGTTGGGTTGACTCAAGTAACCACTCATCTTAATAAAAAAAATTGTATCCTTTGGCACTTTTGTCTTTATCAAAATGACTTCATTTGACAACTGAATAAAATAATGCTTCATTTAAAAGCATTTAATGGGTGCTCACCATTATCTTTTAGATTTATCCACTCCATCCCTAGGCAACACACTTTAGTGTATTGGAGGGTGATTGGTACAAAACCACAAAAATAAATAAAAAAATGTATTTTTTTTTGTTTTCTCATTAACATAACTTATTGTCACATGTATAATATGACTACATCATTTACATTGGTAGAATATACTATCAATTTTTTGTGTTAACCCTTTTTTAAATTAATACAAATTTTTAAAGGTAAATGTGTGATTGTGATGTTGACTTCATTAGAACAGTTTGTTCTGTCTAAAACTGATGTTGTGTTTCTTAATAATCTTGTTTATCACTGTGGCCATTTAATGTGCAGCTAAGCTGATGAGAATAATGCCACAAAATGCTTTGACCAGCAACAATAAGCAACAAGTTATGTATTCGCACACATATTTTGGTATTTGAATTTTTCCCCCGTACAAATAATAGGACAAAACCTGCAGGTGATTAAAAATACATGTGTCTCATTTTTTTGAGAAAAATTAAAATAATATTTAAGTAACCTTGTCATCCCGCCACCACTCATCACAGGAGTATTTGAGTAACTCACTCCAGTTATGATTGATTGATGAATCACCTAGGAAAGTACATTGTTTTACGTGATTCAATGTTTTGGTTTTTACAGACCTTTGTACCTTGTAAATCATCACAATATCATTCCCGCTATCATAGTGACACCTCGGTACATGATCATCTTTTTGATGGCCCTCATTGTTTGGTTACGCTGTGGTTGAACAACACTATTGAATCAACAAATTGGAACTCTTTTCATTTTCAGTTTTGGTCGCCATTTCGGCACTATTTGGGTACAAAAACAAGTAAGATTACATCACAGGGCTATGATGAGGTTGGCTGATTCTGTGGTGTGAATTCTGAGGCTTATTAGTATTTTAGATTACTATCACGATGACTGTTAAAACCTATCCAAATGACTGTTAAAAGGTTTAATTGACTTAAAACAGTACTTGTCGCTCTGAAGATGATTGCAAGTTATGGCATCCTCGGGCTAGCACACTAGCGCGCCATGAACCATGAAAACTTGGGAAATTATGAAAGCTATTTTGTAATTTGATAACACACAACACTTTTAATGCATCAAAATATCAAAGTTTGGGAAGCAAACAGGAAAGAGTTGGTCATTAAACTGGAACTTAATATTGTAGTTTTAAAGTCATTAGGACCTTTGACGACACAGTTTTATAACTCTAATGATCCGACTTCTGAACAATTTGAGCAGTTACAACAACAATAAACCCTAAAAAGAAAAAGTTTGATTGCTGTTTGTAAACTTTTATATGTTCAGTAAGATCAATACCTGCTTCTTAGTTTTTTTACCAGAGAAAACGGCCTCTATGTGATTTTTTAGTGAAATTTGGAAATAAGGAATTATAAGACATGAATATAACAATTATCAAAATTCTCGTACGGTTAGAGGGCAGTAATGAAGATAAACCCAACAACAACACAATTGTGTTGTATTAAAAGCCAGCGCCTTTACCAGGATGTAGGATACGACGCACCATTCCGCAAAATTTAAAACTCCGCCCAATGCGGTAGATTTTCTTTGATTTTGTGAACGGGTCTTTCTTTTGTGTTTTCTAGGTCAGATTGTCACCTGACAATATAATCCTAATCTATTCGATTAAAATCGACCATGTACTGTAATAAATGATCATGATTGACAGTTGTGGATCTGTCCACTGACACTTTGCCCAGTCTGGTACACGGAGTCACAATCAGAACATCAATTGCATGTTTTGAAGCACTTACTTGGGTATATTACACTTTCTCCCTTTTATAGTATTCTAACAGCAATTGTCACAAAAAACTGTGATAATAGCTTTTAGCCGTTTCACTGAAATTGGTTAACCCATTCAGCCCATTTCATGCAACATTAGTCTAATGATCGAAAGCTTTCGGGGCTAAAACTGAAGTCTTTAAACTTTAGCTTTAAGTGTCTACTGATTTGTATAGAACAATTATAATACAACTACAGTTTATGGTTTCAATTGTTTTTTTATTCACTGGCAAAAAGTATTGTTTAAGATTCATGTCATAGGTATTATTCCTAAAAACGCACTTAGAGTAATTATAGAGGTTCTGTTTGTTAATTGGTAGATTTTATTCACCGACTTTGCTAAGATGCATTAATGGAATAATTTTACAAAAAAAGTTTTAAAATGGGACAGAACAAAAGTGAATGAATGGCGGCAGTAAAAAGCTTAGTTGTTGATCAATTCTTCATACATTGTCATACAGGGGACACACAATCAGATAACTTAAGATGTTTTAAGATATTAAATGACATATATAATTATTTAATTGGTCAAAATTGGCATGGCACACTATGGAGCCTTGATGGTGCGACATAACCACAGTGCGGATGTAAGGCAATGTCAGTGCCATTTCTGGTAATAATTCTGATGTTTAAACAGTAATTGACAACCCTGGACTGCGGCAAAAGATGAGTTGTTTAGGAGTTATTCTTAATAAAATGAAGTTTTGGTTCATGGTTTGATTTGAAATAATGGCACCTTGTTGTTTTCTTACTCTAATAATTAGTTCAATTATAGAGCCATTCAGTTCTTGCTTGCTATGACTTAAAGAAAGAAAATCTCGAAGACTGTAATTGGTAATGCCTGTGTTTTGGTCTCTGAAACTTTGGTTGACTTAGCTGGAGTCTCAGACATCAGTGAGGTATATACTTCTTGTTTGACAAGTTCATAATTACATAAATCAGCTTGGAACTTACAGGAATATGAAAACAAAAACCAAGAGAGCAAGGTAAGAGCCCTACTCCACTCCATGGTTTATGTTTCACTAATTACTCTCTCGCTGTCTTTCACACCATCATGGTAATATATCTGGCGGTAAATTAAGGAAATATGACTGTTGCTGATAAGCGTTCTGGCTGTGGCATGCTACCCTTGTGACTCTAGGCCCCAGGACCAATCAAATCTCCCCTGGCACAGATACCATTTTTATTGGGCACTCAAAGTGCTGCCTTGATTCAATCAAGAAAACTGGTATCGCTGTTGTTTTGCCATGACCAGTAATAAAGATGCACTAAAATGGCCATATTTTGGTGTTCTCAGAGGCAGGGTGGCATTTTGTGTGTCTAACCTCGGCCAGACTATAGGGTTGTAGTGGTCAAGGCAATGTGTTCACTAATTTCTGAGTGAAGCCAAGCATTTCTGCTTGAAATGGTAAAGCTAGTTAATTACAGAATTGTTAATTTATGCCGGAGCTGCTGATTAGACTGGGCCTTAATGAGAGGGCAATAAAGCATAATTTGCTGAAAATTCAGAAAACTGTCCATCATAATTGCAGGAAAAAGTTTGGTAAAATGGTGTGTTTGTTAAGGAATTTATTTCCAGCTGTTTCATTTTTTTTTTCAGTGTTTCTTTTGAACACAGAATGAAACTCATTGTAAAGGGTTAGAATATTGATCAAGTGTTTGGTTTAGTAAGTTATATTATTGATATTTTGTTTAAATATACATTATGATTGTATTAGATTTACCAATGTCTTTTCATTTTTTGTCAAATTTTCTTTTTAATTAAATTGTAGTAGATGTGTCTAACCCTTAGACCTTTAATTTCAATACCATTGTGATCAGAATAAATGTATCATTTGTCCAATTAAAGACTGTATATGAACATATAAAGCAATGTTTATCAATCCTCCATTATTTGCTGAAGATCAGATTTTCTGTTAGACCTCCATACAAGTGATCCTTAGACAGTCAAACAGAAATTGAGATCCAAAAAAATGTAATTTTTATGAAAAAGTTCAAAGACACCTAAAAGTTGAAGAGGTACTCGAGTTCCTTCTCAGTGGTCCTGTGTGTTTGATAGGGGAAATGGCAGGGCTTGAAATGATATTTGTTTCAAAGGGCTCGGAAAATAAGAGTAAAAAGAGACCATTCAAAACACACACTCATTGGATTGATGTTAACAAGTACTTCTCAACATGACTAAGGTGGTATGACAAGTAGAAAACTTGCACAAATGTTATTTTATTGAACATTACTACTAATAAATAATTATGAGTTTCACCCTGAAAAATACAAGGATTTCAGATAACACATAGATTATTTATGCTTTTATATCTTATTATTATTATTTTTATAAATATTATTGTTGTTTTTGTTATTATTATTATTATTATTATTATTATTATTATTATTATTATTATTATTATTATTATTATTAAGCACAATTTACTTGCATGTAATAATAAACCGTAATTTTTCTGTAATGTATTACAAATTTAAATTTTGTCAGCAATTTCTTAACATTTTAAATTATTATGTTATTATACGTCTTTGTTACTAAATTCTGTGGGGTTGATTTTATATGCTTCCTTATGTAATTTAAGGCAGGAAAATAAAGCCAGTAAAAAAGGTAATGTATGCAAATGAGCCATTGTCTGCGAGGGTTATGTCTGTTATCAAATCCAACCACATCATCGGTGATGTCATTATTTTGTTATAAAATTGCAATATTGAAAAACGATTTTGACATCTGTATTTTAAAGCCAATGATAGAAAGACAGTTTCTTGTCTAGTTTTCAAGTTCTGCGGAAGCCAGATCAGGAGGCTTGTGTTCTTTTCCTAACTTGTGCAAGTCGTATTGTTGTTTTATGGTCTTTTATTGCTGTTTGAAACCATGCCTCACTTATTATTGGGAAATCAGTTCTGAAATAATTTTATTAAACAAGGGTCTGAATTTCTTTTTGAGGGTAACTGTTTGCATTAACCTTTATGCCTTAAAAACTCTATATTTGGGGGAAAAACACCACTACTGCTGATTTTGCTGTTTGATATGAAAGCCGTCCTGGAAGCATTCTCTGTGAGGGTTTCTGATACATTATGGTACAGGTTGAATAAAAACGTTCCATGAATTTGTTAATGAGTCTTTCCATTAAGTCTTACTTGTGTAGTGTAAATTTTCACTCAGGAGCTATTGCTTTAAATAATATATTGCTAACTAGATCTACTTGCCTTTATAGTTAATGTCTTAATGTATATGATAAATTTCAGTAGTTAAAGTTCAATTTTATGCACCAAATGATTGATGTCATCTTACTGCATCAAAGAGCTGTGCTTGCAGTCAGCCATGTAATTGCCATTTAAAGTTGATTTCTTGACTTTTATACTCAACCTAAACAACACTAAATATTTGTGTTGGTATTGGTAATAAAACCAAGTCAATAGAGTCCAGGTTCATAGACTTGGGGTAAGCATTTGCATGTGGGGTGACAGTGCAGTGTTGGGCCCGAGGTATCAATAATGAATGGCTCATAGCCCTGGGCTTAAAGGGAGGACTTGAAGGTCCCTGGATAGTTGAGGCGGAGCGGTAAAAATGCTGCATATAATATTAAACAAAGGAAAGGTGAAATGTGGAGAGCAGGTTTGATCATGCAGTGATACCCGAGGTATCTGGTCCTCCCCTGAGGGCAGACATTGAGCGTTGTGGTGACGGAACGCGGGGAAACCACTCACCCAGCTCTATCTGTGAACATCACCAGCTAAACTCTTGTGATCGCTTTTGTTTTTCGACTTTCCATTACATTATATCAAGACAATGAAACACATTGCCCGTTATTGTCTTTCTTTATATGTGCTTCTTTCTTTCTGTTTTACTTGCTTTCGATGTGGGACCAATGTCTTTGGTTGTGTATTGTCTCGTGGATATGGACAACAAAACATTGCACAAATTGGTGATAGAAATCATGCAGTAAACGCTAGTTGAGACAAGAGATCGCAATATGGGGTTTGAAGACAGTGAAACTTGATCATGCTAAAACTGGTGATTAGGTAAACAGTGTTTTGTATTCATGATTGCTTTCACTAATTGGTATTTGACTTCTTCTGTCTTGTACAAGGGTACTGAAAACTCTGCCACACTTTCTTGTCTTGCATGTAACCGACAGTTTAGATTTGGAAAATTGTTGTGTGGATCTATATTTTAGTAAAATCATATGTTTGTTTTCTTTTCTATTTCCTCTTATAAGGTGAGTTATTTACATATTGGTAAAATGTATTGATATTATTGATAATCCAACTGCATTCTATTGGTTTCTCGTCTTTGAGTAGAATGAAGTCTCAATAATTTTTGTATGTCACCTTTCAAATAAAGAAAATCACAAGTTTTGAACCAACAGGTGAAGATGATACTTGGAACTAATTAATATTATCAGAGTCAATTTATTTTCTTTGATGTATGATAGGTGCTAATTGGCCTGTCTACCTGCATTAATTAGATGTGTATTGGTCATTAATTAGCACTGGACAGTTCTTTGTCCAGACATTGATCCTGCAAGAACCTATAGTTAGTATTTCAAGGAAATGACTCATATACTACTAGAAATGTTCACAGAGTAATTTTATTTCCAATGTCTTTTGGAATGTTTAAACTCATTCTAGTCCAATAAGAAAATGTCATCTAGTTTAATTAAGATGAAATTAAAGTGACTACTTTAGACGCCAGTAAGAAGATTTCTACATCTTTTATGTCTGGTTTATTGGGATAACTGTTGTTGGCAGTTACTCTGTGCTGTAAAACTGTGTTGCCAAGATCTGCTGGTGGTCTAAAAAGTTCCTAATATAAGGCGTGTGGTAGAATTCTACTAGTATATATAATTATACTTAATTAGTCCAGTCAATGTCTAAACACTAGTACATGTTGCATCAAAAGTTCATCATGATGACCAGTGATTGAGAATTAATTAATCTGGTGAACTTTTGCATCCATGGCATTATGTCTCCACTGTAGTCAGTCATTGCGGACCATCATTTAGGCCTCATCAACATGCTTCTGATGTGTAAGTGGTTGTTGGACAATAGTTGCTATGTTCACTTGTACAGTAGTTATGGTTTAGTTTCCTTTCCGAGGTCATCAACGCTTCCTAGTTTTCTGGACACATCTATAGCCGGTCAGTTCTTTTCCCTGGACATTGATGTGTTCAGGTCAATTGGACTGTCACTCATTCTTGAGGAGCCAGGTTATGAGATGTCCAGCCGTGATTGGATTCCAGCGCTAGATTAGACTGATTGTAGCCACTGGTCAGGGTTTGTTTGTCCACGCTGCATAATCTCATTATATGTTCCATGAAAACTGTCGCATAATCTAATGATATATTCTGCTTTAAATATGGTATTTGTGTGCAAATCTGGTTATGAGATGGTTAATCAGTGATTGATATCTATGTGCACTAACCAATGCATTTCAGAAAATATCACTCCCTGGTGGTAATCATTGGAGTTGAAACAATTATCTATGTGAGCATCGCAATTATCATGTTTTTTGATAACAAGTAGATATAATTGATTGTACTCAGAGATGATATATTATTTAAAATCGTAATTGTATTTTGATGTTAATTTCAGTTGTGTGGCTATGTGTTTCAGGCTGGTGATTTTCGCAGTTGTACAAGCACACTATGCATGCTGCTTCCTTGATTGAATGATAGAGAGAGCATTTCAAAGGTATGAATACTGATTTCCTATTTTTTACGCTTATTATTTGTAGGTGTTCTGGGCCTTGATCTTGTTGTGTGTAATTTAATTTTTAAATAGATTTGGTGTTTTAATATGTCTGATTTAATTTAACATATAAGCAGTCAAATTTTTAATTGACAATATTACATAATGACAATGATTGACCATTGTTGATCCTGTTCTATAGCAAGTCTACATTGTAAGTTCTCAGATCCCCGGTAAAACAGCTCACTGCCTAGCAAGTTTGCTTCAATCACAGCGAGTGTTATTAAAGCACCCACATTGTAATCCCTCGTCTGATCCCGGGATACCACATACAAGCCACTAAGTGCCTGTCTTTGTCTTAAACAATAAGTTTTATGCCGCTTGAACTATTGAATTATTGGTCAAAAAGTATCCGAGATATTAGAAATTAGCTCAACAAGAGAGATGTTTAGGCATATCATTGACAGTTACTCAATATTGTTTAAATGTTTATCAGCGTTTAGCCTCTGGTTTGGTTGTTTGACTTGCTGATACAAGGTAATCCAGCTTTATGGCTGGTGTCTTGCAGTAGCAAACAGAAGAGGAAATGTTGCGGGGATTAAGGGGCTCCTGACGTTGTAGTGATGCAAAAATGTCGACCCCTACAATGATGCCTTTTAAGAAATATTGTCAAAAGTTCATTGTTACAAACTTGCAAACATAATTATCCTTTTTGGCAATTGCATTTTTGAAACCTGAAACACAACTTGCAGGCCATATGTGGTGAATAAGAGGCTTTATAGTGAAGTCTTAATGGTAAAATATTTCATAACCAAATTACTTTTTTATGGCAGAACAGCTATAAATGGTGTAAAATATTTGCTTGAAGAAATGGCAAAAGCATGTTTAGATATCTATCTTATAGAGATCAT
>Ga0224511_10002518_pt1 | contig 12420 bp, 3 predicted proteins | sample SF_May12_sed_USG_2_FD_169988 | JGI IMG/M metagenome (GOLD analysis project Ga0224511, IMG submission 169988) | Sediment microbial communities from San Francisco Bay, California, United States - SF_May12_sed_USGS_8_1 | ecosystem: Environmental > Aquatic > Marine > Sediment | place: USA... | reverse complement strand
TCCAGCAAATAATTTCCTGTTTTAATTTCGATTCTGTAAAATAAGATGTGGCTTGAATTTGAAAATAGTGTTCGCGTGTCTTAATAAGAGAAACAGTGTTGTTACTTTAAACTAAAAACCTATAGTGCCCTGATTGAATAATGAATCCAAAAGTTCAAAGTAAAGAAATGTGTGATACAAATGATAACGTTTTATGTAAGCTTTCAAGGAATAGGCATGTACGTATTATTTTCAAAAACGCCGAAAAAGGAGGCAACATATCCGTTGAAACATGCCGGGTGAATCTTTCAACGCATTCATTTACAATAACAAATTGATAACACCACCACATACAAATAATCAATCAACACGTAAGGTCGAGGAAGTGTGTGCTTTGTGTTGGAAGTAAACAAGTATTTAACTAAATTATATAGTAAATAAAATACTTGTATAAAATTAAAATATATAAATGGTTTAAGAAACAATGTTACAGACAAGGAAAACATGGTCAATTTTTCGGGCAACATGATAAAATGGCCCAAAATAAAATGACAAGATGTCCTTTATGTAACCCTCAATCCTCTGAAATAAAAAAACTGAGTCAAACAATAGCATTTATGACGTAAAAGTCACTTGATATTGTCTTTCTAAAAAGCACCAGTTTCTGAATGAAATGTAGCATGTATCAATGTCTTTGAAGCCGCCAATTATAAGGAAAATTTGCAAGACGTTAGGCAAAGAACTGCATAAATACCAATGGTACCATTTATCATTGACGTATTATATCATATCGCGATGGTCAGTTTGTTGGGTTAGTCGGTTGGTTGGTTAGTTAGACAATTGGTTGGTTAGTGTTGGTTGGTTTGCCAGCGTTACATGAACTTTATCATAACGAGTAGCTTAGTTTTTAGCTGTGTCTAGAACATTTATTACCTACTATTTAAAGTACTATGTTGTTAAGCTTTTCAATACATTTTTGTATATAAAGTTTCAAAGGCAGCATATGTATCAGTCATGCATTTGACTCATGTTGTTGAAAGCGTATGCTGAACACCGCGTTTCCCGTTGACAATGCTACAGGCAAAAACGTCATTCCGGAACTAAATGTAATACAGTCGGGGTTAAATTTGGCAATTGTATGTCTTAAAATAGGTAGACACATTAATAATTAATACAGTAACATATGTAGACACTCAAATATGTGACGTTATTTCCAGAAAGAAACACAGGATTTCATAAGTTTTATTATGTAAAAACATGTTAAAGCCTTAGGTATTCACCATTATCTGGAAAGCGAAATGGGAAACAAACTGGTATTTATTTTAAACAAAGCGATGTTTAAATGCTAATATTCTGTATTAAACATATAATATTGAGCCTTTGCATTTTTTTGTACATATAATTATACAAACGTAGATCTGTCGATTTTGACTAACCCTGTTCTACATATAAGTTCTTCATATAGATCTAAACACTTCAACGTGCATGCGCACGTACATGTTTTTGCACTTGCGACTAAACACATCTACAGTACATCATCTATCATGATCTAAATGTCGACCAACATGGAACGCCTGTTGGAATTACAAGCTTTGCGGCGAAATTGCTTCTTCGTTTTTTTATTGCTATCTCGAATTCTCTTCAAATTTAAAGGCAAGCAATTAGAACTTGGAAACAAAGCGGAAATAAATGGGACACACGTAAACCTGGCAAGTACATGCAAATATACATAAATATAGCACAAAACGAACAACTGAATACCTTTTTTCTTTCTCTTTAAAAAAAACATTTACGTTATATTTACATGCAATGTATCTTATGGCGTTATAATAAATTCGACTAAAGCAATTCATATTATATTGTGTTTGATCCTCAATTTTTAGTTTTCCAAGGTTATTTTTTGGAATCTATTTTTTTAATTTTGAAATAGTTGTTTTGATCTTCATTCATCTGTTCGTAAGTGCCATTCTACGTTTGATTTTTAGTTACAATGGTGCATAACACCAAGATTATAATTTACAAACCTCATCGCAAACTCATGTTTATTTTCTAAATGTCTGTTGCGTCAAGGTGTTCTACGTGTTTTTGTGTTTTTGTGTTGTTCTGTGTATTAGTTTTTGTACGGGCCATTTTGCCATGGTGACCTTACACTTGACATATCTACATTGTTTAAAACATTCTTTCTTTGGACAACTCTTCAATTTATATTATGACCAGCATCAAAGATTGTTTCCTTTTAAAGCAAGACTGACCAATACTTTGATCATCTGATTGACCAAAACATCCTAATAATATGTTTTATGTTTACCTAACAGCATCCATATTTTGTTGACATTTTGTATAGATAATTACGGTCAATCCGAACCAAACTGTTTGAACGTATACCATCTGTTCGACTAATTTTTAAACTTCATTAGACACATACCTTTTGTTTTTTTGCTATATACATGCACGTATAGAAACCTACAATGTTGAAACTTACGTATCAGAACTCAGACTAATGACTGCAATTCCTTTCCATTGGCTTCCGTAAGACATGTCACTGGTGCAGAATAAATCATTATCTGGTAATATTATAATCCATCAACGATGTAGACTAAAATAATGAGTTTATGTTTGATAACAACTAGGTCAACGTGTCTCATTTAAATATTTCATCGTACAGAACTAAACAACATAGTCCGTTTAAATGTATATTTATGACGCAATCACTTAAAATTATATAAGTACCGCATTCCTAGTTCCTTAACATATAATTATGTGCATCAGCTGATGTCTACACACTTCGCAAATGTAAATTAGTCGTTACTTGTATCTTTTTGTGGTTTATTTACGTTTCGACCAATTGCGCCGAAACAGTTACATACCTTGACTTTAATCTATACATTACATTTGTCTCGGTGGTGTAGAAGTAGAACATTCGACTGCAGGGCGAGAGGTCCCGGGTTCAAATTCCGGCTTTGGCAAACGTTAATGTTTGCTGTTTGTTGTGTTGTTGTTTTGTGAAATCGAAAACACAATTTGTTTTTAGTTTTTTCTTCTGAATTTCTCTTGCGTCTTGGTGTTCTAATTGTTTTTGTGTTGTTATGTGTGTTTATTTGTATACGAGCCATTTTGTCATGGTGCTCTCAAACTTGACATGGCTACATTGTTTGCAATATTCTTTCTTTGAACATCTCTTCAATTTATATTGTGCTTCATTTTTTGTCCGGAACACATTTTTGTGTCATAATATTTTTGCAATTCCTTTTGCAGAATTAATTTATTTAGTATACCAAACATACTGCATAATTTGTGATTTAATATTATGGTATCAAGATAAAGCATCTTAAAGTAATGCAGTTCAAATTTCTAAAGATGAAAACACATACACATGTATTAAAATATAAAATATAGCGTTTAACTAGTCTGAAGAAGATAATCAGGTTTCGTATCTTTTGATTGCGTTAGACATGGCTGGTATTGTAAATAATATGTTTTGCATACTTCAACCCTGTAATCAGTTAATATTAGTTTATATCACGAAAACAATAATAAGATTTATTTGCAAAGTCGCTTTTGTCCTTGTTAGCAGAATAAACAACATGCTGTTTGCAAACGACAACATACGACGACACAGGAGGTGCATCATCAAGAAGTAGCTGAAAGTTATTAGATTATATAAAATTTCCATGAGAATGATATAATTGGATAATAATGCCTTAGAACTCTCTCATCCAATAGAAGTATATAACATGAAGTGGTGATTATTTTCTTTTACATATGCGCAAATACCAACAGACAATTAAGAGGGAGCTTCGTTGTACAAAATGGTTGTAGCTGAACTAAAGCAACTGTTTTACGCATAACAAACATGCATCGAACGCCAACATCAACACTGCATTCGCTGCAGACATTTTTGTAAAATGGTTCGATATATTGTAATGGCTTGGTTTCAATATCTATCGAGCAAACACAATACCCAGTTAGTTTGTGTTGACTAATCGTTAAAATTTTTTAAATCATACAAAATGTGCCATTGTTTTTATTATTTCCCCTGCCGGTCAGTCGATCTTTTGTTCTCCATATGTTTGTGTGAACATATGAAAAGCTTTTTTGCGCTGAAACATAAAATGTATTATCTACACGAAGGTTTGACATGCACTACTAATTATTTTGTGCTCCGGGATATATGCAGAAAATAGTTTTATGTCTTGAGTCAAAGCGTCGGCAGGGGTTTAGTCTGTCAAGCGTCGGTAAACAATCGTATGCAATTTGCACAGACATCTGTGCCTAAACAATTTATGAAATACACACAGCTAAATAAATATACACATACATATTATGTGACTTTTTAACTTTTCTATTCCACGTACATAGAGGTGCCATCGGAGTTTTGGTCACCCGTTTTCACCTATAGCTGGTCTAGTCTGTTGCAGTAAAGCCGTGATAGAGATGTAAAACCGGAATCAAGCTTGAGATGCAATTTCGCCGCGAAGCTTATACTACCAAGAAACATACAAGGGAAGTCGACATTTATGTTAGCTCGAGGGGTGTATGGGATTTTAAAGGATATCCAAATCAAACCATACAAACCTATATGAATTATTTCTAGTAGTCATAAAGGACAGTTGTACATTTTGTAAAAGGCGCTTGTTCATACAATACTTTTACCTTAAACTTAAGTAAGGTCATTTTAAAATACCGTATACTATTATAATGAGTGTATGTAAGATAACTTAGAAATATATACCAGAATAATATATATATTCTATATAATACATTGTTAAATTACGGTAGTCTATAGGAATACGACATTGATATAAACATCGCTTTAGATTGGTAAAAATCATGTTCTTATGTTCTTAGTAACCTTGATGCTATTCCACAGTCATTGTGAAACACCTGCTGTTTCCTATTATAGCTTTCTTGTAATAATGCAAACATGAACAGCACGTCTTTACAAAACAACATAAACATTTCTAAACATACGTTTTATATTTGAGACGAAGTGTCTGAATATAAATAATAACCTTTTAGAAGTCAACGTAACCATCTATGTTTAATATAGATTAAGTAAATACTCATTAATGAGCATCTTTAAAGAAAGTGTTAATTGAAACATAATAATTATTAGTAGTAGTTGTCTATGCTAGCTGAGCTATATTGTTTAAGTTATAGCACCATTATATTTGTTTATAACAATATTATACCCATATGGCTTTTTGCACTAAAAACAAAACCAAAATCATATTGCTTTTATTTTAAGTCGTAAATGCAACAAATTACACATCATAAAAAGGAGTTTACCCTTTTTTAGAACCTCTTATCTAAGGTAGGTAGTCATTCTGTTCAAGAGGCTAGAATGTTTCATGATTTTTCCCTATATTTTTATGGAATAAAAATAGTGTACCTATAAGAGTATGCATAACGTATCTATCAAACTAATACATAATGTAGTTATCTGTATTGGTAAATAGAAACTAAACGGATAAACGATGATTTAGAGATAAGTAATAAACGATCTCCATTTGTATTGGCAATAATTGTTAAGGTAACATTTTGATTGGGAAATACGCATAAAATATATATACGCGTACTTTTTATTACTTAACAAATTATTTCATCTTATCCTACGTTTAGATATTTTGATGAATAAAATATTGATTGTCACTAACGAGTATATTTTAACCCTTTACTTGAATAAGGTTGATGTAGTTCGCACAACACATTTCATTTTGCCAATATGCTAGTTCTTTGATGACATTGTATATTTGCCCACAACATTTTATGTTGGACATTAGAAAAACAGATTGCCTAGTATTGGCCTAGCGTACTTTGCAAATATAAAACAGATGTCTAAAGAAACTAGAACTTTTTAACTAATAATACCACTTCTTTATCGTTTGAATTCCATATAATTCGCCAAATCATTTGTTTGAACACAATTCAATTTATTTTATGAACATAATCATTATTTATGACAAGAATTCACACCACACATCACTAGAGATTTTGTTTTATCTGATATTATGCAAAGATATACAATATCTCAGTCGTTACATGACATATTAATGTTTCGTAAACTTAATTTACCTAATATATTCCGAATAATGCCTATTTTAACTTCGTTTAGAATGTAAAGTTAAAGTTTTGAATTTTAAATGCGTACACTCAATGCCACTTATTTAATTACGATGAAGCAAGTACGTATTTGCACTGTTCGTGTATAGAACCTTTGAAAATAAATAATTATATATTATTTTGCCCTGATTAATATAAACGAAGAGGGAAGGTAAGATATATTCCATGTGTAATAAATAGCAATTGTATTCCAATGCGAGTTATAGAATTATTAAGATCTCATTGAAATTAAGATATTTTAAAAGTGTACGAATTCAGAACAATATTTCGTTTAAAATAAAACAAATACATGTATTTACATTCATGTATGTCTTCCGAAAACCCATTGGTTGTTTTTACCAGCCGACAATGTCCAGTACTTGTACAAACATGCATTAAAGGCATCATTCAATCCAAAATATGTAAATTGATTCGGAATGGCTAAGAAAACAAGTATAAATAGTTGTTGTATCGACAAATAAAAATATGTGCATTAAGCTTTAGACACATTATGACACAACAGCGACAATGCCAAAAATAATTGTTGCCAACATAGGTACTGTTTTCCGACAAGAATTATTACTACGAGTATTTTACTTCTAACTTCTCTTAGGTACAATGTATCAATATCCAATTATATCTCCCTCATAGAAATTCGATATAACCATTTTTTCAGCATTTTCTGCAATCGAGCACCTGCTGGTAGGGTATAATAAGTTGATATTTTACTTATGAGTTATCATATTGCTTTCAGACAACATAATAATGAACAGTATGTTCTTAATGCGTCAAATAGAGGAGGAGTGGTTAAAAAACAATTACGATATTGTTCATTAAACTGTGTTGTTAACACACAATAAGTGCATTTTGCAAAAACAGTTTTATTGAATGACCAAAACACATAAAACAATTATTGACTAATCTATTGCGAATGCGATAACTTGGCATCTGTTAAACTCACTGAATGTTAGTGCAACGACTTCTCATATCTATAATTCATTAAAGCAAATATCCGATAATGCGGTAGGGATATGAGACACCATTAATGAACAAATTTCAATGGGTTGATTACATTTTGGAAATATAATATATGTACATACTATGTAATATATGTATATATAATTTCAATATTTCAATACGGCACTTGGTCTTCTCTCTTTTTTCTTTGAACATCTCTTCCATTTATATTATCATTAAAACTGTGTCTGAATTATCAAGTAAGTTACTACCATTGAGGTACATTTCGTTTGGAATGATTCACCCTCTTAATAATTACTTAATATTTGCACAACACATTGATGCCTAAACAATTAGTGTTGCCTGACAAAGACATTTGACACTTCAAGTGTTATACTTAATTGATGCTAGAATTCTAAACAATCAATTGTTAATATGTTTGTATGGCTTATCGATTTAATCTAATACATTTCAGCTACTTAGTAGACGAACCACCTGCTTAGTACATTTGTATGTTGACATTTGCGTCTATACACCCCGTGGTGTTTTCATATTGTTTCCTGTCAAAGAAATGACTAGCACCATGTTATTTATGCTTCTTATATTGGACACAGTGACGAGATAGCAATATCGCATTATTTATGTCATATATTAATAAGTTATTGTGTAAAGAAAAAGACGATGAGAAAACAATACATTATACACAAGTTCCATCATACTAATTAGGTAAGTTTGATTTGTTTCACCCTATTTTAGTTAATAAATCCCATAATATGACTTTTGCAGTGTGTTGTTCTGTGTGTTGGTTTTTGTACGGGCCATTTTGTCATGGTGCCCTTAAACTTGACATATCAACATCGTTTACAACATTCTTTCTTTGAAAATCACTTCAATTTTCTAATAAGTTGCCATTACACCTAGGAAAAATTGATTCCATACTATTTGATTATTTGGTTCAGGACAAAAGTTAAAGCACAGCCATCTTTAAATGTTAGATGCAATGGTCACACACTTGAATCAAAAAGTTGTGTAAAATACCTGGGTGCAACTTTTAATCAATGTTTAACATTTTAATAAATGGCAAGGTCAGTTATCAAGAAAACTAATTCCAGACTGAAATTTTTATACAGGAAGAAACATGTTCTTACATACCACACTGAAAAACCTCTGGTAATGTCTCTAATACAATGTCATTTTGACTATGCCTCTCCAGTTTGGTTCTATGGGTAAACTTAAGATCTAAAGGCTTTGGCAAAAGACGTTTGCGTACCAAGGATGTTACCTTTGAATTCGTTGCCTCAGTTTGTACATGTAAGAAACTCTAAAATTGTGTCTGCTTTGAAAACAAATACAAAAATGCATCTGGTAGAAAGACCATAATTCTGTGATATTTACAATCTCAACTAAAAACCAAATTAGTAGTTCATATCTGTGATGTTTTTCTATAGAGTATTTTTGATATCAAGAAAGGACCACAATGGTAATAAGCATTTTAACTAGGTATTTTTGTGTTATCCTTGTATTTAATGTATATGGCATCATTTTAGTCATACATCCATTTTTAAAACAGTAAGTTGTAATATTTTAAATATGTGATCATTTTTATTTAAGTAATACATTTGTGATAAATGTTGTTAATATTTTTTATATGTTTTGAAAATGTTAACTGTGTTATATATAATGTATTTCATTACCCGTTCATTGAATGCGAAGTAAATCTATATATGTAATTTATATTGAGACACAATGCATTTTAATTGATTGTGAACACTAAGAACATTCCATTTATATTTTCCATTCAGTGTTATTTTAACATAATTCAGGTCATGGTTCCGTTTTATAGTTGGATTGTTTCATCACTGTTTTATAATGTGTGATCAATTTGTAATGAAAGGGGCTCAACTGCGATTTAAACCGGCGTCACACAAAAATAGAATTGTATTACAAACAAGTTTGTTTGTGCTACATACGTGTTCATAACATCGAAGTATTACTATGTCCTATATCCATTGGCACTACACACTCATTAACTGTTCAATACGTTGCAACGATTATCATAGAAAATTTATGATGGCATAATATTAAGAAAAAGACAAGATATTTTTTATGGTTCAACTGTGTCTTTCAACATTTTTAATATAGTGTGACTAAGTTCAGTATTTGTCATTCTGCACAGATGCCTTACCACTGCAAGTGTAGCGGTAATGATATACGACTACTCATTTCATCTTACATCTGTCATTGACAGTTTAACCGCCGTTCGAAAGAAGGACGCTAGGACATTAGTCCGTAAAACTGCTTAATAAAATCCAGTAGAAGTCTCAGTGGGCGTATATATCTCATTATATTGGCAACTAACAACGGCTGTGCGATTCACATCAACCTCGTCCAAGTAATCGCGTGATGTTTATAAAGCTTAAGCAGATGAAACGATGCGTATTTCTGATATGTTTAAATTATGAAAGTTTCATCCAGACGATTGTTGGCACATGACGAATATTAATAAAAATTGCATATAGGCAGTTAATCGATAATGATTTTACAAAGTCGTGGTTATACATAAACATTGAAGTTGTACACCGAATACTGGTAATATATTAAACCTACATGTGGTCCTCTGCGATCATGGATTGAATGTTGTTTACATTTGAAAACACAGTCGCGCTCATGCGCTATGAGTCGGGTCGTCAGAGGTGTGGCATATGTCATAACCATTAATAAATAAATTCAATAAAACTGACTACTTTATTTCCTATGCAAGCTATGCTTCTTTATGACCTCTCCTTTTTTCAGAATAATTCAACTTAGCACAGCTGGTGTTTAGGGCTTGTATGGCGACTGTAAAATGTCCGTAAAATGTCGCCCCGTACTACATCATTGTGAAGTTGTATTATTCTGGTCCTCTGGGATAATTAGCTGTATGTTTTTTTGATAGTCCTGCTCATGCGATAGGGGTCGTCAGAGATGGGACATCTTTCATTACTATCTTCAATAAACACGAGGCTGCTATTCTCCCCATGCAAGCTTTGCTACCTTATGACTTACCCTTTTTTCTAAGATAAGTTATATTATCTCAATGAGTACGTTGAATTTTGAATCTACGCCTTCTCTCGGCAACTACAGACTCATTTATACTAACAGGTGCACATTTGTAGCATCGGTCAGACCTTTGGAAACAGCTTTATGGACACAGAATTGTGTTTAGTTACCTTTGATTTATCTGAATTTATTTAAAGGATTTCAACGCACCTGTGTTGGGATTTGCCATATACAAAAAATGTACGAGGCTCATTCATAAAGTTCCCAGACTGGGGCTGTTACTTTTCTAAAAATCAAGTTATTCCTTTAAATCTTTGCAATAATTTGTACTTTTATATTTCAGATTAATGTTTGAAATTTCTCTCATTCATCTTTAATTGTTTTATTTTTAAGCAAATTAATGTAAATGCATAATTAGCATTACGGAGCACTTTGAAATCACTTATTTAGCATTTTATAGTATTTAAAGATAATCATTGAATTTGTTATAAATTTGATGTCCAAGATACAATCTAAACATCACTGGTGATGCACAAAGCTTTGGATATAAAATGCAAACTTTTAAATCAATCTGATTGCATACAGGAAAGAAAATGAATATGTAAGCATTCACGCTAGCTGCTTTAAACGCAACTTGAGAATGAACGTCAAAAATAACGGAGCAGATTTCGGCTATTTGAATGTTTCAAGCCATGTTGTGTTTGTTTAACAAGTATTTCTTGCTATGATTATTTATAAATGTTTAGTTGTATAAACTACTTTTACACATTGAAAAATTATCATAGTGATCTTTTTTTAAACAGGTAAACAACAAAATTTTAACTCAAAGATAAGTATATGCATTATACGGTCATATTTGTCAAAATTAAATCTATCCAGGTTGGAGGAAAAAACATAATATGGTTTTGATATAAATTTTATAGTAAATAGTTTCTTTCATTAACAAATGAAGCAGTTAAGCAGTTCTTCGATGCATATATAATCTGCAATTTACTTGAACAAAGTCGGCACCGTTTATTATTTAATTCTATGTAACGTCAAAATGACGTGATAAACTGCTCCGTGGAGAATCAACGCATCATTTATCAAATTAAATATAATTAGTAACAATAAAGATATTTTACTGATATTTCACAGAATTATTTGACACATGTAATGTTATCATTGAAGTAAATATCAGAAATATAGGTGTAAAAATGTAAGCGTTATAGCCCCAGTGCTGGAACTTTATGAATGACCCTCGTACAAAGGAAATGGGCGCATTATATGGATGGTCTGGTTGGGCACTTGTCTGGTTTTATACATGCTTTATGATTGTTTTGTGCGAAACTGATTTCCAGAAAACTTTTACAGAATGCTTATTAAACTGTTTCATCACCATTTGTTTTGCAAACTGCACAATTTGTAAAGCGATTATGCTCTTTGATCACGACGATAGCCCCAACTGTTTTCTTTGAACACCGTGTTACATATTGTTGTTTATTTGGTTTACAGATTCTGATTTCAATGTTCCTTTCTTCAAACAAGCACATGTCGGCAGTTGGTGTACTGTGTATGACGGAGACGTATTTTATTTGTTGTGTAGGAAATCATCTGAGTATCTTTTACACAATGTCGCCATGCCTAATCATGAATAGAAAGCTCTAGTTTACTATACATCTCGTCAATATAAGTTATGATTTAATAATTTTAGGAATATTGTCATCAAAAGGTTTCAATAACAAAATCTAGGTCGCAGTCAGTAAATTACGCACTAAATATGTACATGTACATGAGGTTACGTATGCACAAGTTCATCAAGTGTAATTGATATTTATAAAACGTATCGTTTTATGTAAAATGTACACACAAAAATTGTAAAATAACCGTGCATTAGTTTGATGTTAAAGCTGCTCATTGCACGATGCAAGCTCTACACTATCATTGGGATTTGAAATTGAGACTAATTGTACAGTTTTACAAGAGTAAAATGCAGACGAAGACCGACAGAAACAAAACGGTAACACCAGGAATCAACTTGGGCGGACTCGGCCCCCAACAACATTATCAATCGTTTTTTTTCGGCGTTAGCTGTCTCAGCTGGGTTTTGACCTACATTTCTGTATAATGACGTCTGTCTGGGATCTCTGCAATCCGCCGTTCTTGTGGATGATTTCATAACCACTGAAAATGACGTGTGGGGAAACAAGAGAAAATCCCGTTTTCGATTGGATGAACCTGGTTTGCGCGAAAAAATAAAGGCCACATTATTGTAATGCAAGTGTTTTACGAAATTATGCTTCGTTCGTAGATTAATTATTGGGGGTATTGCTTTCTAAAGTGTTTTTTATAATGAAACAGTAT
>Ga0224511_10002517_pt1 | contig 12422 bp, 6 predicted proteins | sample SF_May12_sed_USG_2_FD_169988 | JGI IMG/M metagenome (GOLD analysis project Ga0224511, IMG submission 169988) | Sediment microbial communities from San Francisco Bay, California, United States - SF_May12_sed_USGS_8_1 | ecosystem: Environmental > Aquatic > Marine > Sediment | place: USA... | reverse complement strand
GACTGAGCCAGTGAGCTGACTCGACTGACGTCACTGACTCACTCGGTCACTCACTGAAAGTGACTGTGAGACTGGAGTGAGACGAGGGACTGAGTGAATGAATCACGTCACTTACTGAGAGTTCGGCTTTCAGTCCCTCACTCCCTCCCTGACCCTCTGCTGTGTGAATGTGATTCCGCTTCTCACTCAATCAAAGTCAATGATTCATATTTTTAATCATTCACCCTTACTTCTAAGTGACTAGTGAGTAACTGTAAGTCTAACGTAACTCACTCAGTAACTAACAGTAACTCAGTTACTAGTTACTAAGTTAGTCTGGTAGTGGTAGTCAGTAAGTGACTTAGAGTTAGTCAGTAAGAATGAGTGACACGGACTGAGTGAGTGAGCGACTCACTCAGTCACTGCGAGTCAGTCGGCATAGCCATTAAGTTATTTTATGGCTAAATCGTAAATCAGTCAAAATAAATGGCTGGCTAAGTTAATATTTGTAATTTTGTTAATTGTTGTGTTCCAAACTGACTACGCTTACAGTGAGTTACACTTACAGTAGACAATTTTCCTGCTATACAACTATAGTATAACGATTAACGAGTATATTAGTAATCAGTAATCATTGTGATGTACACATAACACACGCAGGTGCACTACTCGCTGATATGATACTGATAGTTTGATACATGCATTTTAATTTCAAAAAGAACTCAAATTCATTTGCACTTCATCACCAGACTCGCACACAGTGGAATGTTTCGACTTTTAGAGTTAGATTTAGTTTCAGTTTGTTGTTTCTGTCAATCTTAAAACTAAAAGTTAAAGTTGGTACAATTACAGGCCTATCCCATCTGGTTTGTTTTTCAATTTTTTGATAATTGAATGGATGAATGAATCGGAATTGGTTGGACCCTGGTCATAAAAGGATTGCAAATGCAAAGTAAAGTCAACTGCTATGAGAACAAAAATAATTGCAAACCCAAACGACTAGTGATGTGACTGAATATTTTGCTCCGGGTGACTCAATACAAGTATAGTATATTCTTAGCAAACTCTGACTGAGTATTTGTCAATTGCACTAGTATACATTTTTGTCACTTTTTCTTAACCAATCAAACCCAAAGAGAAATCGTAAAAAGAGACCCCATACTGAATTTGTCTTCTTTGTTTAATTGGGTATGAGTGTGACCCACTCCTGTCACTTTGTGAATACATTTTCTAATTGAATCTACGATGCAACCATTCTGCAACTTAGCAAGGACATCCAGCAGTATAAATTTGTCTATTTCTCACTGGTTTTTATTGTGGGATTCAAAAGTTGTTTCCGATGATTATAGTTTCAGTTCCACAAAAAACTTGAGAGATTTCTGTTAATTGCGTGTAATTCTTTTTGCAGGTTACACAGAAACTAGCCAAGACCATGATTTCTCTAGATAATACATCAATGCAACCTATCATGCTTCAGAGTGGGGTCCAGTTGCCCGTTGGCCTGCCGCCTATGCTGTCACATGTGGAGACCTCTCAACCTCAGAAAATTCCAGTGCACCATTCTACTAACACAAATAATAACTCCAGCGTCAACATACCCACCAGCGTATCCAAATCTGGCGTAGATTTGCATTCTGAGGATAATGATGGTGAAAACAAGACAAATCTGATCATCAATTACCTACCGCAAAACATGTCACAAGAGGAGATTAGGTCATTGTTCAGTAGCATCGGTGAAGTGGAGAGTTGTAAGCTCATCAGGGATAAACAAACAGGTATTTTATATTGTCTAGATTAAGAAGCACCATTCTTTCACACAATTGCGTATTAAGTCTGGATTGGGTGTCAGGTTTATTCCATGGGTGGTGACTGAAATCAGATTTAGTTGTTGCTTGCCGATTCACTAATTTCACAAGAGAGTTCACCAGTGTATAGCCGCTATTTCCATGCATATGATTTGCATAGCACACCTCATTATTCCAGTTTGAGTCATGTATTAGACTCTTCTGCATTTCCAACATCTCCATTTCCTGCGCTATAGGTCAAAGCCTCGGCTATGGGTTTGTGAACTACAAATACCAAGAGGATGCTGCCAAAGCCATACAAACTCTGAATCAGCTCCGCCTTCAAAACAAGACAATCAAGGTGAGCTGTCGCTGTGTCACTTAACGCCTACCCAATAAGTCCACAGCAATGCACGTCGTTGTTCCGTTTAATCTCTCTTGGGGGAAATTAAGTGATGGTCTGCGGTAATCATGCAAATACAAAACTCTCCTGTGCCCATTCTTAATCACATTCAAGTCTGTCGAGTGCAATTAATCCGCAGCTAATGGCACAGAATAGAACACTCATTTGATAAAAGTTTCTGTCATCAATAATTAGCAATTTGGCCAACATATGGCTGGCTGCGATGCACCCTTCAGATAAACAGGATGCTATAGCCATCCTGGTCTGCATACGGCATCTGGCCCATACTGACCCTCTTCGCTTGGGTTTGGCAAAGTTTTGTTTGGTCTTTTGATATTGTCTGTCCTTCAGTTATTCTTGCACTTATGTTTGATTTTAACTGAACTCACTGTCAATCGCTCTAGACGTTTTATTATGTTCGGTTTCGTCTGTCAATCAACACAAAGTGTCTTCCATTCACGCCACTGATTTTGCTTTGAGCTGGGAGAAAAAAATCGCAAATCATGTCACGACGCACCGTTTCACTGTTTGGTTTTTTGTTACAAGTTAGTGAACTTTTACCATCGTTATTCTTGTTATTATGATTTAAGCTATTTGTTTGCTTGCTATCTGCACAGGTATCACTGGCCAGACCCAGTAGTGAAAGTATAAAGGGCGCAAACTTGTACATTTCCGGCCTACCTAAATCTATGACACAGCTTGATCTGGAGACACTGTTCGGTGGTTGTGGTCACATAATCTCATCACGAATTCTGACCGAGCCAGCAACAGGTTTGTCTCAGCTTTACAATATGCCGCCGCTGTTATCACTGTCTAGTAATGGCTCGCTGCTACTAACATTTTTCTTCTTTCTTGGTGTGGTGTAGGTGTCGTTCGCTCGTCCGAGCAGCGAAACTATAAAGGGTGCTAACCTGTACATATGTGGATTGCCAAAATCCATGACACAACCAGAGCTTGAGGTACTCTTCCAGCAATGCGGCAATATAATCACATCGAGAATTCTATATGATAATAGTACAGGTACCAGCCGCTCCAAGCCTGGCTTCAGTTACATCACCTATTAATCTATGTTCTCAGTGTTCGATTCTCATTCACAGCGGCTTTGAATTACCCAGCATATAATCATGTGTTATTCTGATTTCAGTAAAACATCAGTTGCTCTATTATGTTTCTGAGTTGGTGTTTAGACTAACTGGCCCAGATTGATATTCTTTGACCCAACCATAATGCTGTCAGCATTGCATGGTGCCGCCTCCTTGAGAATCTTTGACCGACCTTCCCGTGGAATTGAATTAACAATCAGGCATTTATATTTTATTGTAGATTGCTATTCTGATATTGAATGTATGTAAATGTTTATCGTCACCGTTTGCAGGTCTCTCCAAGGGTGTCGGCTTCATCAGATTTGATAAAAAATGTGAAGCGGAATGCGCCATTGAGAAATTGAATGGCTACGTTCCGCCTGGCGCCACCGAAAAAGTCACAGTGAAATTCGCAAACAATCCGAGCAATAAGAATGCTGCTGCCATACCCATGGCTCTAGCCGCCTCTCTGTGGGGACCCGCCCGACAAATCCTTGGCCCTATTCATCATCCTGCTGGCCGCTTCAGGTATATAGTATTCTTAAGTGAAAAATTGTGATAGATCCTGTTCCCACCATCCCCTCTCTTTTTGTACTACTTAGGATAGATTTTGTAATAGCCTATCTCCAATAAAAATGCTCGTACTGGATTGAGGCATGTTCAGTTTCGTATCTGAGATTCTATCTGCGTTTTGCAGTTCCATCTACCGATTCAATCCATTTGATGCAACAGGAATGCTGCAACAGCCAACGGCTCCAATGGCACTACCCGCAGCTACCATGGCACCTGCTCCTCTTGCTGTTAACCCAGCTCCCGCAGGTTTGTACTGACAGCGGCTTCCCCTTATTTCTGTGCCTTATATCAAACTTGAGTTTTACATTCTGTGTGGTGTGGCTCAGTGCGCATTCAATTGTCAATCCCAGACTAAGTTACCTTAGGCGCTTCAGCTACAGTACACAGAATATATAACTTGAGAAGTTTTTCTCCTTGTTCGATTCTTTCCCATTGACACTACATAGTTGTGATGGATTTTGGGGCAGCTCAAACGTTCCAGACCTGCCTCATCTTTAATTGTTGAGTTTTGTTTTTTATGAAAGGTCTCACGGGTATTACTTTGAATAGCCTGATGGACAGCGCTAAACTGTCATCACAGCTCAAAGTACCCACATGTGAGTAGGATTGGTGGTGGGTCTTGGGCTTTCTAGCCTGTAGCCTCGTCAATAAGGCTCTGCTAACCGCTACCTCCTCTACACCTCCTCCGCACCTCCTCTATACACCTCCTGGTGACTGCTGTATGCTGTGGCTATATCTCACTCTATGCTTTGATGCACTCGCTAGCTCTGTTTCTTGTTGCCATTGACTGACTCATCTTGTTCCATTTTGCAGCTCATCCTATCTATATGAGCCACTGGTGAATGGCGTGTGCCCGTTGGCATGATAGTGGTTATTCACCAGACCGATATAATAACTAACTATAGTCCTGTTACCTACAGCCGCAGTTACACCGAGTGCTGCTTCACCCACGCAGGGCTGGACTCTGTTTGTATACAACCTGCCACCTGAGACTGACGAACGCACACTATGGCAGCTGTTTGGTCCTTTTGGAGCTGTACTCTCAGTAAAGGTAATCAACGACTTTGAGACGCAGAAGTGTAAAGGCTTCGGATTTGTCACCATGGCCGAGTATCAGGAATCTGTCATGGCGATCACGCGACTAAACGGGTTTACCATCGGCGATCGTACACTACAGGTCAGCTTTAAAACGCACGGCATCCGTAAGATGTAGAACTCAAGGACTCATTGGACTATGGCCTGAAGTGAGCTAAGCATGCCCAGATATTACCTCAGCTTTAAGGTCTCATTGTGGACTGTAGGATTCTCTTTACATGTATTATATTATTATTGTTAATATTGTGAATGTACGGCCCACCGCTGGTTTCTACAAGAAGTGTATACGTCAGTATTTTAGCTGATAAGTGGATTGTTTGCAATAATGGCCTAGTGAGCAGCACTTCATAAACAACTATAGAGTTGCGAATTTTACCAAGGCACCATACCTTTTTGGCTGTATAGCTGTTGTAGATTGCATTAATCTGTGAGCTAGTCCACCCAGTCATGTTTATTTATTAAGCTCTTTAGTTCTTATTTATTGATTCATTAGATAAACAACTAATTGTTTGTTTTTGCACCATTGTTTTCCTTTCAATGTTGAGCTTTACGTTCTGTCAGAATGTCCTGTCTCAGCTATATTTTATTTTAGTTCTCACCCGCAATACAGAGTTTATTTATTACGTTGCTTGCTCTATAATTGCACCATTACGTTCAGTTGGGTTCTGAAGCTAGTCTGTGGCGGTTGCCACTCTGTTGTGTTCGCTTTAGCTCTTCTTCAGTTCATACAGAATTCGCTTGACACCGCATCTGGTGTACGGGTCGAATCTTACTCACCAAAGGGAAATAAGTGTTTGCATGTCTACTTATAACCGACCAATGGTGGGTTCTTTCCGCATCCAATCCATTGACAATCAGCCAAAGTAAATCAAAGCCCGATCTTCCAAAATTTTTAAAGGTATTTCTATAATAAGGTATTTTATATACATCAGAGAGAACAAACGCTAGCGCTACAGCCAAAGAGTGTAATGATTACTTTGTTATACAGTATTTCCAGAATACCGAGTTATATGAAGATGCTGGCTCGGCCATTCCATTAGAGAATTTAATATTAAGCGAACTTATTTGCTCGGCCTCTGTCCTATGTTACGTTGAATTTAATATCTATATTCTACAAAAAAATCCGTAACGGTGTATGTTACCATTTCTGATATGAGTTTAGTGTTTTGTTTGTTACAAGACTAGTCCACTAGGCCTCCGTCATACCCCGTTTTTTCTTGCCGCCATTCCGTTCAAACATGGCAATCACATAGCCAGGTATAATGGTTGTGAGTGAAGTTGTCACTTGGTTTCTGCTATTAGTAATTCTACTCGGATATGTTCAGTTTATGGTTAATTGTATTAAATTTCTGTGAATAAATTTAGTAATTATTTGCACACTTATGAGTTCAAATCATTTCTGCCCATCTTCTGTACGATTGTACCCATGGTATGCATATAACAGTTTACTTCATGGTCTTCAGTGATGATTGCTGAAAGTGGTGCTGGTGAGATACTAATATTAGCTATGCCCCCGTGTGGTTTGGCATAGGGTCAGTGGAGTTTTATCACAGTACAATTTGATAAAATAAATCTACTTTTCTCAATACAAGCAATACCATTAAGTTTCGGTGCAAACCCCATGAGATCTAGAGTTAGTGTGATAAATTGAATTAGTTTTGGTTTACAAGTGATACATGAAACCTGTATTGACTGTGGCACACGTCAGGCTCGAGTCAATAGTGTGCTTGAGTATGCCAATTAGATAGCAATGTGTGCTTATTAGGTATCAGATGTTCGAATTAACTCGATTGTTACCCTCTTGACTGAAATGCAGAATGCAGTATGGCAGCAACTTTGCTGGCAAATGGCTACATGAAAAACCTGACAATGTTTATTGGTGTCTAGACAGAATTGTGCCCTACAAAGAAAAGGAGGTATATCTGCTTTGTATCAATATTACGGTGATTAAAGTCCATCTCACTGAAGCGAACACGGGTTTTTCAACTGTGCCTTGCATCGGATCATCGGGCACTTGTGTAATTCCTTTTGTTTCACCTGCTGTAAGTCTTAATTGTCATTTCTGTTTAGCTTGATGAAACCCAGCTGGCCTGAGCACGATTTTCTACACTGTAACTGTAAGAACTGTTTACATCATTTAAACTCTTGTTCAGGTATTAGATTCGCAGGAAGATTCTAATTGCCTCAATGGAATTTACATGCCATTAAACTTAATGAGTACAAAATAGCTCATCCAATGATCCGCATTAACCTCTAGTAAAAGTGTCAGCCAGAACTACCTATCTACGAACCAGTAGCGGGATGTACAGCTCAATGCAGAGTTTACCACCAAAATGGTTTGTCTTCGATTGCGCACCGACGCGCCATTGCAATGAACAAAGGGATCCAAATCTGGCTGCTTGCTGTTGAGAATTATCCGTGCCTATGTAGTACGGCATCATGTCTTGAGATTGTAAAATACTATGCTGAACTGTCACTCTAATAATGAAGTTTCATCTGCTCATTTACATTCTGCAGATTTTTTACCCAACATAGAGGGTAGACTGATATGCTAAGCGGGCTGTATCTTCAGAAATTGGATCAAGAGTCATGTGGTGCTTAAACCCGGCGTAATCTCATTGAGATCCTTTTAGCTTCAGTGGCTCTTCGTACATTGATATAAGCGATGAACAATATGAGCGACTGCGGCACATGCTAAGTGGATTGCTCTCATAGCATTGATTTTAGATATGAATACATCTCATTGGTGAGCAACTAAAATGCATGTGTTGACTGGCCCAGAGGCAGATGGAAATCCGACCTCATGGTTTTGTCAAGTCCAAAGCGCTAACGCAACCTATATTCGACCTATATTGAACATATTGCCGTCATGGCGACGCTCAGAATATATAGTTCAAAGCTGGTTAGCAACATGTTTTAGCTGTAACATTCCCAATCCGACCACAGAATTAACAGCGCTGTAAAGTTAGAGGAATACCCTTGTTTAAGGGAAATTGCTACAAAGGACTATTTTTATGCAGCGCTTACAATTTGAGGGAGAAGGCAGAGGAACATTCACTCAACTCAATCAGCAAAAAATTTAGCTTATAAGACCGTAGCTGGCTGGCCGCAAGTCGATGCACGGCGGCCTGTATCTAACCCATTACAGCTCCCCACCTCAAATTCCACTTTTTAATCAGTGCTGCTATGAAATTTTGTTCTCAGTCTAAAGTTTTAACTAAGAAAGCCAGTGAACATCATGATGAAATCTAGTTTTGTTCTATCATCATATAGCCTTTATATGTAAATTGAGTGGCAATGTGAAGGGGGAAATGCGTGTTACATGAGAACAGGAAACAGGGCAGCTACAGAGGTAATAAAGCCATCAGGAGAGCCCTATACTATGGCAGTATTTGCCTATCAAGTGGTTCATAGTGTGAATAATTAATGCAGTTGATATAACGCATCAATATTTTAGCATCACGCCAGGTCACAGATGGTAAGAACACACATCTTTGATAAATTGAGATTATTGGTTGGGGTTTAAGGATGTGAAAATAACCCTACTCAATCTAGTTTGGGGTTCAGTTATTGTAATGTTATGAGAACTGATTCAAATTATCCGATATCACAGATGGACCATGAAAATACAACTCCCCGTGTTGTATTAGAGCCCACAAACTGCTGAGAACACTTTTTCGTCCTTCAAACATGAAGAGCTTCACTGTATTGATCTATTTGGTTTGTGATGGTTCTGATATTCTCAAAATTTTAAGACTCATATGACACTGTTTGTATTTGTCAATATGTATTTCTGGCCAGAGCAAACAAGGAAACTCAAACTAGACACATAAAAGTCTGGTTTAATGTATTAAAAACTATTGATGAAAGTTGAATGCCGAAAGAGTAGAACTAGTAGCGTCCTTTCTAGGGTTGAGATCGAGTGAGTTTAAGTACCAAAACAGTCAGTCCAAAGTTACAACCTCTACAGATTTGACTGGTTTATCAATAATCTGAATGTCAGGTGATGGTGGGTTGAGAAATCTTACTGGACTTTTAGTTTTACTGTGACCCCGACTGTGGTTAACAGATGTTGCGGTCACTGTTGCTAATGTATCACTTCTGATATCTATTAGATCCAAAGGTGCTAGTCTGTCCTTGACGGATCGCGCTATTTTTCTTACAGGCCATTTACTTCGCTGTACATAGTCTCTTGGAGGTAGTTTTGTTTGCCTGGTGAGCCCCGTGCTGGCGACAAATGTATTACTCGATTGGGCAAGTACATCAACCCACCGCTGCTCCTCAAACCTACACTCAGTCGTACTCTCTTCCCGCTCTGGAGATCGCTCCTTCTTTCTGTCCTTAGATTTTTTCTGTTTGGGAGATCGACTGGATTTTGCTTTTTTTGCTTTTTTTGGTTTCTTGATTTTTTCTGGTTCCGCGGATGATGTCGCCGCACTGACCTTTACAAGAGAGTCACTTCTTCCCTTTTTGTCGGAGGCACCAGTCTTCATTGCGGGTGTAACTGAGGTATGAATCACAACAGATTTTGGTGACTCAAGTTCAATAGGTGACTCTATTACGGGGTCAGCAAGCAGCTCCGTTACATCTCCCAACGCTCCTCGATCTACACTTATAGTTGACACGGATGCCACGGGTGTGTCAGGCTCTGGTTTGGTCTCAATGGCCTTAGCAATGATGACTTGATCAGTTGACTGCATGAGATTACCAGTGCTATCCTCCACCTTTGACTGATCGAGAAACGCACTGCACTCACCTTCATACAGGCTCTCACCAGACTCTATGGTTATCACCAATACATCGCCAGTATCACCAGTGCCAGCAATTACAGCACTCACAGTGTTTGATTCACCGGTATTAGGATTGGAAGGGTCTGGATTGGCTGCACCATGACATGCTGATTCTAGTTCACCATCAGCAGTCTTATTCGATGAAGATTTTTCTTCGGATACAGGAAGAGCTGCTGGAATGGAACTAACGATAAAAGGTGCCCGCTTTTGTACTTGACCACTTTCCACCTGAATGATCATACTTTTTTGGGCACGTATCGGTTCCTGTGGGGGATTGTCCTCTGTTATGGTGGGTACCGCAGCACACTGTTCATTTCTTTGACCAACTGTTTCGTTGATCTCGGATACTGCACCCGAGTCATGGTTCTCTATCTTGTTGCTGTTGTCCAAGATGTTCTCAGCTGTAGAGGTCAATGCATCACAGGGATCAGCCTTTACTGATTCAGCTTGGAGCATTACTCCATCAGTGGTTTGGATTTGATCTGGGTTTATCACAGTTTCCTGCTCAGGTTTTGGCATTTCATTTGTACCTGTCCACCCGCCACTGAGATTACTATTGTTCTTTCTTTTATACCTTTTCTTTTCTATCACTTCACCCTCTTCGTGGTCAGAGTGATCGGGATCGGTCTCAGAGCCAGTAAATATCACCGCAGTTGTCTCCTCTTCTTGTGGGGCTAAAAGATACAGGCATGTACTCATTTCACTAAAATTCACTACACGTATACGCAAGCATTGCGACAGGTAGCAAATCATCACTATCACATCACATCATAAACATTAGGAAAATGATTCGACTGGCTTGGTGACTTAGATACAGATAAAACTTGACAAAATATGTCGCACAAGTCTCAAGGTATTGGAAAACTTGTCAGTCACCACTCCAGATTTAGTGGCCTAGGACCTAAGTTTGGGGCAGGGGTTTTGACAGAACTTAAACTTGGTGGTTGTTAAACGATGGCAAATATCAACAAGCAGGTTTGTATTTTGTACCTGCGAATTCTGTGTCATGTTGTTGGTCAATGATAGAAACTTCAGATTTTTCATTCATCTCATACAGCGGCTCTGACTCTTCGGAAAATGTATCTGAAATAGATGGTTTAACCTGGTTGTATATACACCAGACATTTACCTCTAGTTTTTAATGTCAGGGTTTACCCTTCAAAGTCAATGAACCAAGTTGGATATTGTTAACTGAGCATAAACAAATAAAGGGAGAGGGGGAAGGGTTGGTGTTGCCTGATGCCATTAACTAGAAGAACACCGACTGCTTTTCAACCAGCTGACCAGACCAGTTTACGGAGTTGTCAATACATGCTTAAGAACACATATGAGCAGACAACTCCGAATAACTGCTATACAGGCAATGAAACTGATAACTTGCATGCCTCCAAACAAGCAACTCCACTAAAGCTGTAGGGAGGGTTATCTGAGAAAAAGCAGCTTAAATGCTATTTACCAGAAAAGTGGGAACTTCCTATGGAAGTTCTGTATGGAAGCGAAGCAACCATACTAATAAAATCCACATGGCTGAAGTTGTCCGATTGTTGAAGTCTTTTGTGTCCAAAAATCAGTTGACACAAATTTCAACCAAACCGGAAAGTTAGATAGAAAAAAAGTACCGAACGCGGTTGAAAATCATGCTTTGATCAGCCTGGCTGGCCGTAATTTTGATAGCATTATTAGATAGGTAAAGTATACTAGCCTCCGATTTTCGACGAGAAAGTCGCCGTGTTAGATTGCTCCTCCGCTTCTTTCTCATTATCCACCTCATCGCATGCCAGTGGCTCTGAAATATGTACAATGAAGTTAGCCTTCTCTAAATACTGTATAATGAAACAGGTTCTGTTGAGCAAAGAGCGTGACTGAGAGGGTTTGCGTCACTGGGTCACAACACCTAATCAGTGGTGTTGACTATGACGGTTGTATGAAAGGTGTAAATAATCCATAGTACAGAATACATATGTGGCAAGAAAAACAAATAATGTGCAGCTCTCACACACCTTGCTGCTGACTTCATGCGCATACACACAGAATGATGAACTAACCCTGTGTCCAGCTATTGCTGGAGTATATCACCAGTATTGGGTCCAAACTAATTGATTAAATGACACAGTGTTGAATCATCCATCGGTTTGATTAATTACGGCAGAGTCGGAAACACCATTAATCCTGAGATTTCGTTCACACACTCGGTTCACAGATAACTGGACTCACCAGAGGTTTCCTGGGATGGTTCATCTGTTTCCATCAGTTCGCCTGTCCCCTGAAGATAAATGGGAGTCGCGACAACATGAATCAGAAATTTGCAAGAGAGGAAAACCGCCAAAAACTAAAAGGCGATCTACAGCAACGTTGATCTACAAGTATTATTTTTCTGCGTCTATGAGCTCAAACTTTACCAAGATTGTGTTTACTATGAGCAGGGAAAAAAGGGATGTGGTGTATTATGGGAGCGATAATAATTCAAAGCACGGATATACATCATTGTCAGAAAATCTCAATGTTTTTCGTTTATTTATACTGAACTATGAAAAGACAAGTACCCCCACAACATACACTTAGGAGATTAGCTTTGACTGAGATGTCATCATTCGGCGGTGGCTCACGTACCATTGAGGATGTCTCTTCACCTTTAATAGAAAGCAAGAATTAATGACCAGCTTGACACTTGCTCTAAAAACAATATTTATTATGAGCTGAGCACAGAGAATTCTAC
>Ga0224511_10002516_pt1 | contig 12422 bp, 9 predicted proteins | sample SF_May12_sed_USG_2_FD_169988 | JGI IMG/M metagenome (GOLD analysis project Ga0224511, IMG submission 169988) | Sediment microbial communities from San Francisco Bay, California, United States - SF_May12_sed_USGS_8_1 | ecosystem: Environmental > Aquatic > Marine > Sediment | place: USA... | reverse complement strand
GCTGGACTGTGTGTTCGTTTCCTTACGCTGCCACCATGTTGAGTACTCTGCTTTAGGGCTTGGATTCTCGAGAATAACACGAACTAAACACGTTTTCAGAACGTTACATTTACTCAGGTTTCATAGAGCGAAGAGTCCATCATATGTAAAAACTCTTCGCGGGCATATATATGGACTAACTAATATCCAGAAGGTTCAAAGTGGTGTTTACTATTTTTAATATTATAACACAATTTTTAAAAAAAATTAATATACACCGATTGGGAGGGTGGATATTGAGAAAAAAATAAAAATAGTGTTTGGAGCATAAAAAAATCATACATCCGTGGCCGATTGGAGAGGAGGGACGTGGGGGGGGACATTAGGTTGTGGACTACAGGACCCCTAGATAATTGGCAGCCAAGTGTTTTTCCACTTGACCAAGTTCGCTCACATTTATATTTCCTCAGATTTTAGGTATGTAATCCTTCACACAAGTCAGACTGGGTAGATGAATTGCGCATTGGCAGCCTAAATGAACAAATTGTTGAGTGATGCTTTCCGCGAAAATATATGACAATTCAGTTAAACGTCAGAAACATCATTTTTGACAACTTTACTTTGAAAATTTAAATTGCGTTACCTAACAGAAGCCCATCCACATCAAACAAAACATGTGTCACAGTTTTGTTTTCCATTTTTATCAATACAAGACACGTTTCAAAAGAGCGTCCAAAGGTTGCTTTGGAGAGCGTCTAATGACACGGACTTTGTTTACGTAGGAACGAAAGCGAAAGTAGGTTTGTTTACAAGTTGTATTTGGAATTTTCAGAAAATATGAGTCGCTCCTACACCTCTCGCCCAAGCGTCACAGGCAGGGGCAGGGGAAGAGGGAACGAAATACAGCCGCGTCCGATTAATCAACCAATGGAAAGGGATCCTTACATGCCTGGTCAGCCCTCCGGGACTGGACCCCCGGGCGGCCCGAGGGGGATTGGAGCCAGGGGTGGAGCCACGGGTCGAGGGGGCGTCGACAGAGGCGGCGATCGCGCTGGAGGAGTTGAACAGAGAATCACACAGTACGTTAACTGTATTATTTTTATGCAGATACATATAAAATTATCAAGTGTTCACTAGAAGTTTTTAATATTTAGGGTACAGTACTAAGTAGAGTATAAAAAAGACAGCTTGATTTACCACATACATAATGGAAAAACAAAACAGAACTTAGATGTTTCATTATTGATAGCGCTTAAAGAGTGTACTGAGTAAGGCCAAAAAGAAGGATATTGATGATTTTTTTATTTTACGCATCCATCACTTCTATTTCAAAATAATTGGTTTCCCATTATAATTTTAATTACGTTTCTTCTAAAGCTGCACATGTTTCGAAATGTTTTATTTTATGAAAAGTAAAACGTTTTTTATGTTTACAGAATAATGATGGAAAATTAAACACGTCAGATTTTAATAAATATTTTTTTTTGCTCCGGATCGGGGAAATAACCCGAGGCCGGTACAAAACAAGACGATCGCCATTAATGATCAATCCACTGGCCCGGGCAACTTCTCTGAATGGGAGTCGTAATTTAATGCTTATAAATAAATCTTTTACTATAATAATTAAAGATAACTTATTGACTAGCTTTTTAAACGCTAAGTACTTGTAAATTGCTAAGTACTGCAATATGACGCTCACCTCAAATCAAAAGTGATTTAGAGAAATCTGCTGCGTCAGTCACAGGTTTGAATTTTCGATGAAACAACACATTTTGTACAGTTCTTAATGTATATAATTTGGACCGGTATGACACAGCCTAACTGTTTCGTTTATAATACATACACCTCTTATAATAAATAAAATACTTTCTTGATTTTTCTTTAATTGACATAAGCGCACGAATCAGCTTTAAAAAATAAAAACACATTTTTTCCACTTTCGAACCTAATGAGATATTAATGGGAAACAAATAATGCAATATACATGGTTTATAACATAGTTCCTATAAATATAATGCAGTGCACGTATTAGTACTGCCCGTGGCATTGTTTAAACCATATCAATATAAGAGATGTTCAAAAAATAAATGTTCAGAGAAGGCAGACTGTGTCAAGTCAAGGGCGCCATTACAATATTGCCCGTACAAAAACAAAGACAGAAGATGTATAATAAGAAACACGCATAACAAGACGAAACGAATATTTAACATAGAGTTTTTCATTTTTAAAAGTGTTTTTTAATTAAAATTATTCCTCCAATTGATAAATGTTGAGTTACCGCCTTGGTACGGTCAATGGCATTAAATAAAACTTTTGATACAAGAATCAGCAGACGACACAGCATTACATCACGTGCTAGCACAACAAAGGAGACGCGCACACGCAATTTCATAGACATTTTTATCTGGTATTTGTGTACACCTTTAATTAATGGGGTTATTGGCATGAATTGAAGACAAAACCCTTAGATCGGCTTGCATTTTATCTGGCGACGCGCTCCTTTGTTGTTGTTTTACAGGCATTAACAGACAAACACGTTTGTTATCGTAAATCAACATGGAAAGAAAACACGAAACATGCTATGTGTATTACAAGGATTAAGGTTATTGTTCTAAAGCTCATTTATAAAACTTAAAAAGTTTATAAAACTGATGGTGTAAGCTATTCAAGTCAGCCGATGCAGTTGTCCTTGTTGTTATTGTTATTATTGTTGTTTTGGAAAACAACAACATTGCATGTGCTTTCTGTAAACGAGCATTAAACGGATTTATATCATAGTTGTTCCAATATGACTTGTGTCAAACTGAAATGATAATTTTTGAAACTTATATACATGTACCATTTATAAAGGAGAACTATGTTGCATTTTAAGTGCGAGGCAGTGTAGTGCTTGTATGGTAATAAATGACCACTTGTGTCTTTATAAGGCAACACAATCAGTAATGTTGTAAAGGGAAACATAAATCGACCTTCAGATGTTGTTTTATTCCAGTCAGGGTGCTTATTCTGTGGTAGCCCCCAACGAGAAAAAGCGGCAGCAAGTCTTACAAAGTAGTGTATAGTTGTATTTTCTCCAATAATTACGTGTAGTGTCATGTATAAAGATTAACTAAAGTCAATATATATTATATATATGAACACCTTGCTAGTTACATACTCCGTTAAAGCAGAATGAAATGTTAATAGAAAAGCTGTTTATAATACAAGATTCTCAATGTATTGAATACGTATTTTCTCATTGCCATTTATTCACTAACAGTTGCCCAGCGAGAAAGCCTTGCATACGAGGAGCACAAGAAGAAGAACACGCCGACGTCATACAGCTACGTGGGGACAGCAGGTACAGTGGGTGTTCTGCTGGGTTTGCTCTTGCTCCAGTGACATCAATTGATTGTAAAATCAATTTTATAAAGAACCTTATATGATTTGCTTGGGCCATCACGCAAAAGTATCCTTTATTTAATTATCTTAAACCATAAGAAAAAATGTCACCGCTTACAGATACACATAAAATGGGTTGTGCCATTTCAAACATTACCAAATATGGATAATATATGTACGCATTAGAGTTAGGTCATTGTTTGGCATAACATATAATGGAGCATATTAATAATATTATATAATTATGTATTACATTTTACGTCAGGTGGCGGACAGGTAACGCAGGCCGAGGCTCGCACCAAGTTGGCGCAGACCTCACCCAACAAGATCCAGAAGCAGGTACACTGGTGTTGGTTTTACATGTGAATAGTACAGTTTGTATAGAAATTAAGAATAGAAAATGTATAGAAATGTAAATATATTAAAATATTTACATTCACTCTTTATTTTTTATAGGAAAAACATAGCGTTTAATTTTGATTGCGCGGCACTCTGGGGCCGCATCGAGGGCGTGACATCTATTGTCAATCAATCCTTTGATTGACAGTTGCTTAACGCTGAGAAATATTTTACAGTATTTCTTGTCTAAATTTAGAAGATCAGGTGTTTGCATACTGTTCTATTATTTACAATCTTCGCTTGATGGGTCATGAAAAGCAGATGCAAAAGCGACGTTTCCCTTTGATTTTTCCACACTTAGTACTTACTCTATTTATTTTTAGAAAAATAAACATATATAACATTATAAAGACTTACTTGTGTAGTATTTTTAACACACGCTCTGAAAACAAAACGCACTATGTCTACTGTGAGTACTGTACATGTATTTTATTAAGTGTTGATTACTGCTGTCAAACTGCTATATATAGATTTCATAAATGACATGATGTTCAAAAACGATCATCTCATTGCACATGCCGTGGTGTATGTTCGCAAGCGCACATAATAATTTTAAAAGAACAGTTATATCATCTTTTACATTTTGAGCAATACTTGCAAAAAGATTTAAAAACATTGTTGTGTTTGTAATCGGTCTATTATTTCGCAAAAATGACACCACCCCTGTATTAGGTGAAATCTCTTTTTCTCGCGTAGGAAGACTTCCAGCGCCTAAGACCTTTATTAATGGGCGTGTATTAGCTGTTCCAGATGCAGGCTTTACCCCACGTGTTTTGCCCGTATGACACGCCATATAGCCCTCGCAAACGGTCAACATAATTGTTTTAATACAAAAATATGATGGAGAAAATGTTAATACATGTATAAGGATTGGAGTTCCGCTCATGCACTATAGGGGGCGTCAGTGGTGTGGCATTATTCATTACTACTGATGCACAGCTTCAATAAAACCGAGGCTGATGTTTTCTCGTGCAGGCTATGCTTCCTGAAGGCTTTCCCTTTCATCAGTTTGATTGCTATTTTCGTGCGCATATGGAGTATAAACGCCCAGACGGAGGTTTCAACATTTACCGAAACCTCAAACCTCAAACCTCCGTCTGGGCGTTTATACTCCATATGCGCACGGAAATAGAATCAATCCTTAAATAAGCATTACCAGTGTGTGAACTGTTCATACTGCACTCAGAGATGTGAGACTTCCATTGCAGAGAACTTTGCCGTACCATCTTCTTGTATCTACATGTAGATTGTTCACGATAGTGGAGCCACTCTAATAATATCAGTAGATAAAAGATGTTTTTATTCCTCCAAAGTTGGAGAGTAGTACATATATACAGTGCTCATACATCACAATGACTTAACAGTATATATACACCATAGCTATGAGGTAAACTTTACAGTACGACATTTAACTGCGTTGTTGTTATTTTTTACAAAACTAACAGCTCCAGACACAAGAGAGAAAGTCTTTGGTGAAGCAACGTGAGGAAGCCGAAATACAGAAGAACAAAATGGCTCAACGGGCAAAGGTAAATAAATGAGTAACGCCTTGTCCTTGTGTGCATGTAAATTGATAGGTCCATAACCTGAACTATAATTTAAATATGAATAGATTTAACTACAAACATTGCCACGTGTTCTATTGTTAGCAAGGACCTTGTGATGAAATTCTTAATGTAAACTGTTGTTAAAATAACAGATTATTGAGATTATGGCCAGCAATGGATCTATGCATTTATGCTGTTATAATAAATTTATAATTATGGTCTGATGTCAATACTGTACCCGTGTACAATTCGATTTCACTTTTATATGACCGTGGTTTCAGGCGGAAGAAAATGAGCGGAGGCACCACCAGCAGCAAGCACAGAGTGCCGCGCAGTGGGACGAGCAGAGGAGAAGGTACTTTTGTTTTAAGAACACATTGTAATTATTAATGTTTTCTCGATGCAGCTTTCTTGATGCAGTTGACTGTCTTAATATTCACGTCTGTTCCACTATTAAAGTTAACAAAATCCCATTGACAGCTGAGAATATTTGTATCTGTATTTCTCTGTTTCCGAAATTATTATTCTTTTTGGTTTTTGTTTGGTAAGATAAATCTGCCTAATTACTTTTAGACAACTATACACACGTGGTTCAGTTAGCAAGAATGATTAAGATTTCTTCATTTCATGCATTTTGTTCTCCACATTCATATCGCGGTTTGTAATTGAGTCTCCTTTAATATCGCGATCTGTTAATGAAAGAAGCATCCGTGCACGAACCACAAAATGTACAGTAGACAGACGTAGCCATTTAATCACAGTGAAAGGGGTTTCTATGAAATGAAGCCTCTTTTAAACGTAAATGATGGCATTATTTGTTATTACAGGAAGAATAAACTGGCAGTAAAACATGTCTGCTAATTTCATAGCGCATTGATATCCATGGGGATTGTTACTTTCAGGACAAACGACGCATTTTTAAGAAGACTGGAAAATAAGTCTAAAGGATCATCTTCGGAAGGTAATATTTTGCACCTCAATGCCCAGTGTAGCAATCTAATCACATTTGTGTTTCAATATCGTTACCGTTATTATTTCACATGTACTAGGTATATAATATTTGTCTGTTTAATTACCATTGCAAATAATTTTGTACCTTTAAGGAGGTGAGACATATTGAAATGCCCAAAGCAGCCCCCCAAAAGTCCATTTGTCATTTTCAAAAACTAGAGATGATATTGAAATGAAATCAGCAAAATACTGTGAGGTTACCTCAAAAGTACCAATTTTTATTAATAAAACATAAAAGTAATTGTTAATTAACCATTAATTAGCCAAAACAATGGACTTCACGCGGGTCAGCAGAACTCAAAATCTAATAGGAGCATACCTTTTAGGGGGCTGCTTTGGGCATTTTTAATATGTCTCACCTCCTTAAACGGTGACAAATTGGCAAAATTGGGGGATACATTTTTTTCCGTGGACTTAATTGCGAATCACATTCATAAGCTCGCTACGTGTTTTGCTGTAAAGATCTTTTATATAAATGAATTGTCTCTTATTTTAATAATTATTTCTCAAGCAGCAAGAAGCAACCAAGATAAACAGACCACTCAGCCACAGAGACCGTTGGCGCCAGGCGGCGGGAATTTAGAAGCGTCTGGCTCAGACGCTTACGTCAGTTTAACGTCAGAAGAACGGCGCCGCGTGGAGGCCCTAGCCGCCATGTTTCCCGGGTATTCACGTGACGTTCTCGAGTCTATTCTCCAACAGACTGGTTTTTCACTGGACGAGGCTATTGAACTGCTGCAGGGCTGACCTTGGGATGACTATTGATGTGAACGTGTTCGTTTTCTACATTTTCTTCACAACACTTGTTAGTGCTGTGTGGCGGTTCAAAAATTGTGTAAATTATATAATTACAGATAACTGTATTATTAATAGGTTGTTCATTGAATGTAATAAAATGTTTTATCTTTTAAACAATATCGTAGGAAAATCGCTATAATACTCGTATTACATAATAATGGTAATAACAAAAGTAAATAATAATAATAATAATAATAATAATAATAATAATAATAATAAAAATAAAGGAGCTCTAAGTTTGATCCTGTGTAGTAAAAATCTAGTTTTGTTCATAAAGTTATTAGAATTGTATTCAAGAACGGTGTTTATGCCTTAATTATACAATATAGTCATATTATATTTTATTTCAGATGCATTTGTCACACATATTTTAAATAAGTCTGTAATAATTCACTTTCCTAATGTCTAGTCCAATAGCTTATAATATGTAGGAAACATATTTTTATTCAACTGATACAGTGTTGGTAAATGGGTGTACGGGCATCGTCTGTTATGCACATGTCCTACATTTACGGTATTGCGAGTTAAATTACCCTCTATCTCAGTGTTTATTGCCAGAAACGGTGAGCTCTAATATTCGAAAACGATATACATTCAATTCGTTTTATGTAACAATGACATATAAAGTTGATTGGTTAACATTCTGCTTTGAAAAGTGTTGTGTTTACAATTATCGTCTGAAGCAAGAGCTTCATAATTTTGTTATTGCATTATATTTATCTGTTTGTCTAAAGACTATAAAAATAAATATTCCAAACTTAAATATATAACAAGGGTTTTGTTACACCAATTTCATTATGCTCTGACGGTAATTTAACAAAAATGTTAATGCAACATGATCACTTTACACACAGACATTCGCAAAATGTATAAGTTCCGAGTATAAACCACATTTGCTCGTAGAACAGGTAAGCAACGTGCTCACACATACACTAGTAATTCCGGAAATAATTTTTCAGGGTGTAAGTCCACTAATGGACAATTCCTTTTTCAATTTCCTTTCTGTGGGCGCATTTTCGCTCTGTACACCTGACGAAGAAATAGGTCCCAAATATTCTTATTTAGATTAAGATCGGGCGACTTTTAAGGCCAATGGAGAACGCGGAAGAGTCTTTCTTATTATCACAACGCGATTCGCAGAGCATACGTATTTCATACATCCACATAGACGTGACACACCGCCTTGTAGAAGACCTACGTCAATTTCTCGTTGCGGAAATGAAATTTTGTGTCTTGACAGGTCTACACACTTTGAATTATCACATGGGCTTTTGCACAAGTATCAAGCACCGAATTACGGTAATCTTTGCTTGAGCACAGGACAGATTGGTCCAGATTTTGTTTTAAATTTTAATAAAGGATAGTTGTTTAACAACTCGATATTGTACGCAATATTGAAAATGGAGTACATAATTACATACGGTAATGGACAGTTCCGAAAAACCTAAATCTCCCCTCCATTCTGTACTTTCCTTTTGTTCGTGTGATAAGGATTGTCACAAACAGGAAGTAGGCTTTCTTTTGTATATACTCGGTCAGATTGTCACCTGACAACGATAACCCGAAGCCGTTGGACTACAATTGCAAATGTACTGTTATAAATGATCATGCTTGACAGTAACTGTTGGGGAACTGTCAATTGTAAAGAATGTGCTCTTTGCAGCTGAAGAGAAAATACCATACAAGTCACGTAAACTTGGTGACTTCCTATCCATTCTTCATTCGTTATATTTATTTCGCCTCTATGAAGCTTAAGCTAAGCTCCTACAAATAAGTACAGTTGAAGGTCGTCACGCGTCCGATCTGAGTGCACACGGCTTATCGTGTTTACTGTTCCGTTGTCTTTTGTGGGAAGACAAAATCCTATTTGCGAAGAATATCGCTCTTTTCCAAACAAGAATAACCCATAGTTTCAAACTGTTATTGGCCTATAATCTTATTTCTGTCATCATTTGACAACTGTGTACGTCTGATGCCATATCAGCCACGTGGCCGTGTCTTTCTTGGACAACAAAATGAACGTGAAGGAGACACTCGTCAGATACGCCTTCGGGTGTTAAAGCGTGCGAAGTGCTCATGGTCAATTTAATAGCAAGGACAAAACGCAAGGACGTTTACCTATCAAACGGGATTTAGAGATATCTGTGCAGCGTCAGTCACTAGATAAATGTTTCGATGAAACAACTCATTTTAAATATTTCTTAATGTATATATACCGGTATGCCACAGGCAAACTTTTACTGTTTTGTGTATAATAAGCAATTTTCGTTTAGTAAATAACATACTATTTAAATATTTTATTTAAATTGACATAAGCGCACGAATCAGCTTTAAAAGAATAAAAACACGTTTTCTTCCACTTATGACCAGCTGATGTTTAGTGCCTGCTGTAAAAAGTCGCCCTGTACTTCATCATTGTGTAGTCCTATTTTTCTGGTCCTCAGGGATCATGGAATGTATATGTATGTTGTTTGCATTTGAAAATGGATTTTCGCTCATGCGCTAGGGGGCGTCAGTGGTGTGGCACCATTCATTACTACTGATGAACGGCTTCAATAAAACCGAGGCTGCTGTTTTCTCGTGCAGGCTATGCTTCCTGAGGGCTTTCCCTTTCATCAGTTTAAGGTATGACCTTCCTAATGGATTCACATATTTGCAGCTAGGAAGAGATTTTATTAACCTTTTTTTAATTTAAATATTTAAGCATAATATATAGCACATTTTAATGAAAAAAACTTGTTTATTTTTTTGATAAAAAATACAAATGTGTATCCTTCATAGTCCATTAGGAAGGTCATACCTTAATTTAACTAATTGCCAAATCAATAGATGATATATTAGGCTACCACAAAGCAGGCTTTGATGCCTCAAAACCGTTAACAACAAGAACATAGCTATGTTATTGTGTGTGTCAAACGACCATACGGCAGCGGAGTCCCTCTACACATGTAAATGTTTTGAAATTGTTAAAACTGTTGATAGAAGTATTCTCATCTTCTTTCCTCGTCTTAATATGAATAGAGTGTAAACTGTTCTATCTTGTTTGGAAACAGACATAATCAAACATGGTAAAGAACGACACAATGTTTCATCTTAAAACACCACGTTCTTCAATGATAAAGTTCATGCATCTTCTGTATTGCTGCAAATTAGTTATTGGTGATTTTTATATAAAACAACAGAGATCTCCGAATGTTGTTTCCTTTTCTGCCAATTGCCAAATAATAAGACCTATTTTGTCCCCCAAGTAAATATTTTTATGTCCCACAATTATTTATTCATCTGAAGTTTCACATGCACCCACAATAGCTGGCAAATAAAAATTAACCTTAACAGTGCCTGAACTTTTCATACCGCACTCTGAGATGTGGGAATTTGATTTTCATTTTTTTTGTCTTAACCATCTTCTTGCATACATTGTTTATGATATTGTGGCCACTCTTATAATACGAGTATCATAAATTAGACTGATGTTTTTATTCCTCCAAAGTTGGAGAGTAGATCCTATATACAACGTGCATATGTAGCATAAGGACTTAACAGTATATGTGATAAATAGCTATTATGGAGAATGTACAGTGTAAATTTTTACGTTGTTGTTATGTTTTACAAAACTGTAACAGCTCCAGACACAAGAGAGAAAGTCCTTGGCGAAGCAAAGTGAGGACGCCGAAATAAAGAAGAACGAAATGGCACAACGGGCAAAGGTAAAGTTGTGAGTTACGGGTTGTTCTTGTAAGCATGAACTGTATGCCTTTAATCTATTTTTTTAAATAAATATCGCCTGATGTCAATACTGTACTCGTGAACAATTCGATTATACTTTCATGTGGCCCTGTTTTCAGGCGAAAGAAAATGAGCGGAGGCAACAACAGCAACACGCACAGAGAGCCGCGCAGTGGGACGAGGATAGAGAAAGGTGATTTTGTTTAGAGAAATCATTTTAATAATTAATGTAAATGTAGTGAAAGTCAAATTTGTTAATGCAGTAGAGCGTCTTGGTATTCACGTCTGCACTTCTGTAAAAGTTAACGAAAACTCATTAACACCTGCGAATCTTTGCTGGTTCTTTCTCTATTTTCTTCATTATTTTTTCTCTATTTTTGTTGTTGAATAAATCCACCTAATCAGTTATAAACAACTATGCAACTGTGTTTTTTTTTGGCTAGAATGATTAACATTGTCTTTATTTCATGCACTCATTTCGCGGCATGTAATTTAGTCTCCTTTAATATCGCGATCTGTTAATGAAAGAAGCATCCTTGCACGAAACATAAAATGTACAGAAGACAGACGTGACCATTTAATCACAGTGAAAGGGATTTTAATGAAATAAAACCTTTTTTAAACTTAAATGATCGCATTATTTGTTATCACAGGAAGAATAAACTGGCAGTAAAACATGTCTGGTAATTACACAGCGCATTAATATAAATGGGGATTGTTACTTTCAGGAAAAACGGCATATTTTTAAGAAGATTGGAAAATAAGTCTAAAGGATAATCTTCGGAAGGTAATATTCTGCACCACAATGACAAGTGTTGCAATCTAAAAACAATAGTGTTTCAATAGCGTTACCTTTATAATTTCAGATGTACTAGGTACAAAATATTTGTCTGTTTAATTACCATTGCAAATAACTATGTACCTTTAAACGTCGACTTTTTGGCAAAATTGGGGGATACATTTTTTCCGTGAACTTTATTGCGAATTACATTCATATGCTCGCTAGGTGTTTACTGTAAAGATCTTTTGAATAATTCAATTGTCTCATATTTTAATCAGCATTATTTCTCAAGCAGCAAGAAGCAATCAAGATAAACAGATAACTCAGCCCCAAAGACCGTTGGCGCCAGCCGGCGGGAATTTAGAAGCGTCTGGCTCAGACGCTTACGTCAGTTTAACGTCAGAAGAACGGCGCCGCGTGAAGGCCCTAGCCGCCATGTTTCCCGGGTATTCACGTGACGTTCTCGCGTCTATTCTCCAACAGACTGGTTTTTCACTGGACGAGGCTATTGAACTGCTGCAGGCATGACCTTGGGATGACTTTTGATGTGAACCTTTTTGTTTTCTACATTTTCTTCACAATACTTGTTAGTGCTGTGTGGCTGTTCAAAAATTGTTTAAATTTATAAAATTAATATCTCAGTGGATAAATTATATGTTCATTGAATGTAATAAAAATGTTTTTTTCATTCAAACAATATCGTTGAAAATCGCTATAATATTACATAATAATAATAATAATAATAATAATAATAATAATAATAATAATAATAATAATAAAAATAATAATAATAAAAAAAA
>Ga0224511_10002514_pt1 | contig 12423 bp, 4 predicted proteins | sample SF_May12_sed_USG_2_FD_169988 | JGI IMG/M metagenome (GOLD analysis project Ga0224511, IMG submission 169988) | Sediment microbial communities from San Francisco Bay, California, United States - SF_May12_sed_USGS_8_1 | ecosystem: Environmental > Aquatic > Marine > Sediment | place: USA... | reverse complement strand
CACAATTAAACAAAAACAGTTATCTATTTCTGCTTTATAGTTTAATTAATTCTAAGAAAAGAAGGTGTTTGTTAACAATTGTATGTGCCTTGTTACAAGATAGGTTACTATTACAGACTGAAGATTGAGAACATTTCAGTTTGCCTTGACATAAGAAACTACAAAATCCAATTTAAGAAACAAAGATCAGTCTTGTTTATTTTTGCAAGTTTTCTTATTCTCAATGACTATAAAAATGATAAGGAAACAACTGTAAGTGTAGAATTTAAAATGACCTAACCATCATCTCTTATTCCAGTCCAACGCTAGATGAGCAGTACAAGCCAAACTCGGTGTACACCAACCAGTACCGCAACCAGATGTACCCGACACTGGGGGGTCGAAGTTCAACCAGCTCCAGTTCTCATGGCAACAGTGAGGGGTCAAGGTCGGGGTCACGGACGGGGAACCTTCCAAGTAGTCAGGAGAAACTTGATAAAGGGCTGGAGGGGTCTCGGGACAGTGGTTTTAGCTCAACGAACAATATGTACAACATTGTGTCTCGGAGGACTTCTCGGTACGAGAGTAACCAAGATTTAGTGTCGCCCGCTGACCCGGCCAAGGACCCTTTGGATAGTGTGTTTGAAAATAAACTCACCTTGCAGGCTAGACATGGGAGTCTGGAGAATGCAGCTGGGCAGAATAGCTATGGAAGTCTTGAGAGACATGTCAAGAAAAGGCCAGTGTATGAACGCAAGCATAGTGATACTGACACTGCCAGTGAGGCGTCCACAGTAACCTCTGCAAAATTTGGCAAACGGACATCTAGGTCTGAGTATGATCTTTCCTCTAAAGGGAGGGAGAATTCCACGTCTAGTGCCAGTAGTTCTAAGGAGACTGATTTCCCTTTAGCTAGTAGGACTAATTTCTATTATGGGAATAATTCACAGCAGTATTCTAGTAACAAAACAGATCGGTATAACACTGATCGCCGGACAGACTCAGCGGCCAGTGGTCGAATGATAGAATTGCCAGTGAGACACGAAACAGCTCAGCCCTCAGACAGGACTCCGAACCCTGACAGTAATTCCATGTCAGATTGGAGATCTGCTTCTACTGAGCCGTCTCCGACAGTTCAGATTCCCACAAAACGCTTGTTTCCTCCGGAGAGTTATTGTGGTAGTGGGGGAGGGGGTGGGTCAGGGGACCCCCAACAAGGCCAGTGTTATAGCCCCAGGGGCTATGAGGGACAGAGGGGACATTCCCAGCCCACCAAATCACAAAGTGAATACAGTATCAATGTACGGTATGGGGAGTCACCTCATGGATTGCCTCAACCAATCTCCAGCAAAATTGTGAAAATGTCACCTCATAATGAGGTCTCAAAACCTTTTGAAATGAAGGACTTTTATAAATACAGTGAGAAACTACGACGACAACGACTTGTAGAACAATATCACCAAGTTCTTGTAGGTTCTCGTGCTAACTCACCCACACAAATGCTAGATGATCATTCCAGTACTCACTCCAGTAACTACCGCTACCCAATCAACCCTGCATACAGGGGTCAGCCAGTCCCAGGTCAAGGGTCACAAGGGTCAGGGTCAAGTTCCCCCTTCAACTCCCCCCTCTCCTCTCGTCACATGGTCAGCAGCTACCCCTATCCCCCTGCTCAGGACATACCTATAAATAATGCCCAGTCCCCCACTATAAGTTCAGTAGTAACAACATCTTCAACGACAACTAACTCCTATGGAATAAGTACCACCACCTCGCGTGTACAATACACTGTCCAGTCTCGCAGTGGCCAGGTGCTTTACAAAGCTCACCACCAGTCCAGCAAACAGACACACTACCAGGCCCCAGCCTCGCTTAAGTGTGAACCAGTCCGTTCACGGGACAGAGATACGACCAGTCGGGGCAGCCATGAGGCTCCTGCTTCTACTGGAGGTCAAAGGTGAGAGGTCAAGATCGTGACCTCAGCTGACCTTCAGGACTATGTGACCTTGTGCTTGACATTGAACTTTGAACTTCAAATAAAAAAAGTGATAAATTGTTATCGAATAGAAAAAATGAAATAAGCTTATCATTTAAAACTACAAAACAATGAAATATGATGACTGATTGGTTTAAAAAGGAATGATGTGATATGACTTTTGTGATGTTACCAATGAAAATGTTTAATGTCTTAATGTCTTGTAATGCTTTCTAACTATTTGTATGTCATCATGATGGTCCTGACTTGCTAAGTATTATAAATGTGTAATCTAGGTATGAATAAAAGAAATATTAATTTGATTCTTTTAATATTTTGGTTTTAACAGAGAGTACGACTTGCTTACAGCTTCTAATAAGACATAACTGAAGCGCTTTTCAATGTCTACGCATTACAAGGTAAAAACCTAGCACCTACTTGTAATCACTGTGTGTAATTTATTGCACTAACTTTCGAATGCATTGCATTTTAAGTTGCAAATTACTGACAAGTGAAGAAAAAGTTTAGGCTTATAGAGCAAACAACGAAAGATAATAGTTTGTAGATAACTGAACTAGAAAATGTTAAATAATTAGACAGTAGAAAAATAAAATGATGCTAGCACTATTTAGACCAAAAAGAATTAGAAATTAGATCTTTAGCTGTGAAGAATAATTCTGGTAGACTTTCGTATGAACTTGGTTGACGAAATGTTTCATTCTTCCTGTGTGTAAAATTTATGCATGGCCAATAACTGTGCTCTATGTTTTGTTTGCTTCTGTGCATTTCTAGCAACATGCATTTTCATTGGCTCATAGCATGGCTATTTACTAATGTCACATCATTTGAACCAATCGGATCATCTGTTACATTGTGTTGTGGGTGCAAGCACAAGGCTCACAAGTTCTGCATGCAGCTGTTGTGACTATAAGTTTTATATTTCATTCTGTAAAAGGCTGTTTTATATTGTGTCAATAATGTGTAACTTTTGTATTTTAAATATCATTGACTATGCAATTGTATCATTTCTACTACTGTATAACCTCCATGAGTGGCACCTCTAACCAAGCGGCTACCGCTCTCAGCCGGCAAAAAATCACCCCTGCCCAAAACATTGACCATGACAAATGAACCTCTGAGTAACAACAGCTTTCTAGAGCAACCAAAATTGTATGTAGCCACCTGATGTTGCTCTACAGAGGTTATACAGTACATAAATACAATGTACTCAAGTGTGCTTAAATTGTATAATTTTTAGAAGGTAAAATGAGTTTTTTAAATCAAACATTTTACTTGAAATAAGAACTTGTGCAAGACTCAACAAAACAGCCCACAAGTTATCTTCAACTTTCATTGAATTTTGTTTAAAGCACTATGTGTGATGAAAGATATTCAGTTTACTGAGAGATTATCCTCACTATACAATCAGAATTGTTTATGTGGTACAATATATGTACAAAAATATTAAATGATTTAGACATGTGTTGTAATTTCTGTTTTCATAGTATTGTACATAGTTCACACAAATATCACTTCTTTTCCTTCATTTTGTTTTTAATTTACTATATCTTTAGTTGTATAGATGTTGTTATTTAAACAAGAAAATTTATGTATCATTCCCTAGTGTAACTGATATGACATGTACAGTAATATTAACTAACTTGCCTAAAATCAGTATAAGATGACGAAGTTGAATTACTCTTAGGATACATAAAGGCAAAATATACATATTATTTATGTTATTCTTAACTGACTGTCAATAATTGTAAAAGATCAAGAATTATCAGGGTTAAACATAATTCTTAAAAATATTATAGAACATTAAACAGCTATGTTTATATTTATTTAAGTTTAGTTAATATAGTGTTATATTTCTTTGGACTCTAGTTAAAGTTAGATATAGCTAGGGCTTATTGCAATTTTGTGTTAACCCTCAACTTGTAAAACCCGTCTTTGTCCAGAACGCCCGCAAGGTCAGGCCACCACCAGCGCCAGTATTCCACGCCCGAACGAACCCCGGGTTCCCCAGTGAACCCCCTCAACATGACGATGAGCAGTTTCCACCTGTCCCCCGCTGGGAGCCTCTCGAAGGCGTTCAGTAACGAGATGCTCGAGTGGTATGACGGGGAAGGCAACCCGACGTCTGTATAGCGCTGGCTGCTAGCGTAGGTAATGACAAGACTTTTAGTTTAAATTTATTGAGAAAAAAAATCTCATTGAAACTAGGTGGAAACATCTTGCTTTTAAGTTATTTTAAAGGGATGTTCTTTGTGTCTGTATTAGCTTGTGTTTTGTTGTAGGATTTCACAAAACGTTTAACAAACAATGAGGTTATATAACATCAGTCAGTCTCGTCAACCCACCTTACTAGCCTGACTAGGTCAGCTTGTACTAGTCTCTTGTTTGCTTACTTCCTCATATTAGTCATACTGTTGCAAATGTTAGCTGCAGGGACAGCAATATTCTCCTTGGTTATTATTTTGCATTGCTAGTTTGGTATGACAATATAACATATAGATAAGGTGTAAAACGTTTTACTTGTGTTTACAGCCAGGTGCGTGAGATGACCAAGCTGTGACGGCTTCATTACCATGATGTCCAGGCTGGTGCCATGGCAGCCATTCCACACACTAGACTGGTGGAAGAATTTCCAACTCTAGACTGGTTGAAGAATTCCAAACTCCAGACTGGTTAAAGAAGACCATGCAATCCAGGATACAGTCTGCATCCAACATATGCTCATTGCTTTAATAAAACACCAACACACGAGTAATCAATATTTGCAATAATGTTTGAATCATTGCCTTTTAAACGTGAAGTAATTGTCACAATGCAAATTTTGAAATTGACATTTTTGTGACTGTTTCTGTTTGCAAGTGCACATCTCTGTTAGCCTGGCATTATCAGATTGGTTATCTTTTATACAGAAATGCCGTGTAGACAAGTTCCAACAAAACTTACACTGAGTAGTTATTTTATATTCTGTGATGAAGTATTCACAAGAAAAGGAGCATGACACAAATGATATTTTAGTTAATTTGCTGTAGAATGAACACGGTGGTAATTATAAAACATAATGTGAATGTATAATGTTACACAAAGAATTTGTGGAATGGATGTTCATATAATCCTGAAAGTGTAAAACCTGGATATTTATGAAGACTGTGATACAATCTTCTTTTAAAGCGGTATTTTACTTACATGATTTATGTTTCAGATTTCAATATTAACATTTTTAGAACCAAATAGCAGAAATTATAACACAGTCACTAATTAACCTGTTTTGGTGGGTAATTAGTCATTTTAGGCAGTATTTTTACAGCACAGAATTTGTTTGATTGTATAATATTTAGTTTGCAATATCTTAAATCAAAAGAGATTAATTTCCTTGCCTCTTAAAATTTTCCATTGAAAGTTCGTTGATATTTTTGTATGAATTATTTCACCTGTGCAATTACACATTAACATTTGTTTTCACTTTTTACTGAAAACATAATTGTCACATTGACATTGTATCCTCTTTTTTTGCTCATGGTTATAAGAAGGACCTTCCGTTTTGACCAGTTTTATTTTGAAGGTCACAATTATTTTCCATCACCATTCAGTTAAATTAGAAATGTATTTTATAAGAAGAAACTTTTTTCTTCCATTTATTTCGATTTATTTAATGGAAGAGACACAAAAAATAAATCTAGTCAATTAAAAATTTGTTTATAATGTTTCTTCGAAATTTATATGTACTGTACAAAAAAAATCCTAACGGTACTTTGATCTTTATGATTTTAATTCATTATATTATTTCATTTATCATTGACATTTATCTCCATAGTATTTAGTTTCAACTTCTATTATATTGTTGTGATGACAACAAAAATAAAATGCTGAAAATATGTTACAATTGTGTTTGTATTAAATCTCCGGTGGAATGCCTGATGTTCATGTCGTAGCATAACTTTAAAAGTTATACAGCTAGAGAGGTTAAATCATTTGAATACTTGTTGGCATTTGAACTTACCGACCTGGGTATTTCGATACCCCAAAATTTAAGGTCAAGGTCCCACTTGAAGGTCAAATGTCAATGTTATTCCCAGTGTTGGAGGACATCTGTCTCCTATGGACACATTCCTAGTTTTGCTATAAGCGTTATGCGGACAATGGAGCGAGTTGCCATGCTACCATTGAAAGTGGTAGAAGTGCTGCCTGTGTTTGACAGTTTATACTCCATATTGACAGTATGCACACGAAAAATTGTATCTATATATTCTCAATTGGACGGCCTCCTCTTAAAATACAGTTTTAGCTATGGGACATCTCACCGTGACGAAATATAGTCTTGATGTGTACAAGGTAAATTATATGGATAGCTTATAAGATGATACTTTAACTACATTGTAGTATGCTTGGTATCAGTTTTATAGTACGTTATTATTTAATAGTTTATTAACCAACTTGAACCTTGTAGAGGTGTTATATAAAATTTTTTTTATTAAATTGATTACTTTTTGTAGTGACAATCAAAACGTTAATGGTTTTGCTTTACTTTAATAAACAGCTTAAGTTTAAAGCTCCTTATGTGGGCACCCTCATATTGGTCATAGGCCCCTATATTGCAGGCGACCTATGATTTATTAATGCCCCAAACGCTAAATGCTCATTTTTTATCACTTGGAACGCAACTAACTTTTTAACATTGAATCAAATTATGGCAATCACATGCACATAATACAATAACGAATAAAAACAACACAACTGTTCACCCAGAATAGGCTTCTTAAAATATAAGGTTCACTGTGTCTTTAAAAGTCCCAACATACCGTATACATGTGTACATGTATTATTAAGTAACTAACAACTGTAAAATGTGTATGGTGAATTACATTCCGGTACATCCAATGTTACTTTCTACAAAAAAATGACATAAAACATAACTGGTTGCATTCTTGCGACAAGTACCGGTCTTTAGTAAAATACTCGTTGCAAGTATGCTTTTCTTTTGCACTTTTTTGCACAAAGTTTATTTTGAACCAAGAAATATGTAATTTAATAATTACTGTTTATAAGTGAAACTCTCATACATAATGATTATAGATCGCACATATTGGCTCTATTCAGTGTTTTTCGCCATAGCACTGCGCACATGTTCGGATGCGTGTATCACCACAAATATCTCATTTGTTTTTTGTTCACACTTCATGAAAAAATGCGTTGCCGAATTCAAGTCGTGTCTCTGTGTTAATTAAAACAAATTAATGTTTGACGATGTCAACATAACACAAGTAGAGAAGTCGCATCGATTTGTCAATTTTTAACAAAGCCTCTGCATCGTGTAAAAGAATTGATTTTTTTGTGATTTTATTGTTACATAAGTGATAACAAATTAATTCCGAGTCAAGTTTAAGTTTTATGATACAACGGAAGAGTTACACGTGTAAAAGATGCATTTAGCCTGAAGTTCATTTGATAAATAGCAATGCGTCAAATTTTTGTTTTGATCATTGCAATGTATAAGACACATAATCACTAAATATGTTATAAAAATGGTATTCCTTAACATGTTATGTAAAAAGTTATGGACATTTAGAAAGTGCACACTTTTATTTTAGCGTCAGTATATAATGCAAGCAATGACAAATGTGAACTTGATGGACATTCGCACACTCATGATCGCTGCTGGCCGCATAGTGTCTAGTCCATGTATATAAACAAATCATTATTTTATAACTAACCACCAAAACACAAACAAGCACAACAATAATCATATATCAATAATAATAATTTGGATAGAACCTAACAAAAGAGGCTATATAACACAATTTAACCCCTAGATCAAAAGTGAGCTTACACAACTGAGCTGAAAAAAGCATCTGTAAAAATATACTTTTTATATATAAACATGTATATAAAAACATATACGACAACAGCCATATATCGGTACATGCATTTGTTTAAATTATTAAGCTTTGAGCTTTTGCAAGGAAGACATACATAAAGAGAAAAACTCTTCTTGACTGAAACTTATCATGAATCAAAACGTTTTTGGCAGTGCCCTATTTAAGTCTTGAAAGTACTATGTACATGATCATGCTTGCCATGTTCAGGCAAGGGACGTAAAACCATCAGGGTTCTCTTGTTTTAACTTATGGTGTCATTGCACTTATGGTATTTATTGTGCGAATTTGCATAGAAAAAATGGCATAACATTTTCTATTTTGGATTTGTTTTTAAAATTTACCGAACAGTGCGAAAAGTTAGGGCTTATTTGAAACAGTGCTTTCCAAAATCATCGATTTTTTATATATAAAAATACAATAAATGTAATTTAACTGCGTACCGGAGTACTCATATATTTAGTAACGCATTAGTTAGTGATTTAATAAGAAAGTATGCTTATGATTTTGTATGCCTTGAATTTATCAACCTAAGTGTTTGGAAAAAGTTCATTGAGCGATAAAGATAATTCAACAATTTTAATCGCTGTACAGGATTGTATAAAAGACACTGGTGGCTTTACTTAATAGGAAAACAATCTTCAGATTTCTTGTAAGTCCGTGAGTGAAATATTGTTTTGGCAAATTTATATTATGTGCAGTAAACACACCGTGGTGATGGGTCGAAGCATGTCACAGAAACACGGCCTGTGTTAATGTTTTTGTCTTCTGTTTGTTTTCCTTATTACTTTTTGTTCAATTATTTTCATACACAATTAGGCCTATATATGTGTGTTATATGATGCAACTGGGGAGGACCGTAACTAATGTTGAAATAACTTGTGGCCCGTGTTCTTTTGCATTTATCAACACTGAAGTGAACTTTGTATATACATCGATAGAACAATAAAATATGAGTTAATCAAACAAAAATTCTTAAGTGGGTACTATTACGTATAGTGTTCCGGGAAACGAACAACTTAATCATTGATATTTTTTAAGCGATAGAGAAATTTGAAAAACAATGTGGTTTCTTAAACACTGATACCTGGACTACATTTTGATGATTGCAAACAATGGACAGACATTCATACCATTGAGTATCTATCATTTAAAATGACCCAGTGATGAGAGGATTTCCGGGACAGTGTAAGGTATTCCGGGACACATGATATCTCATCAATGCTGTTTGCGGACTCAAGTCGGGGAACTATCAACATTGTTAACGTTAAGGTTTAATAAATACTTTTTCTGCCTAATGCGTTTTCGTCTACTGGTGCGACGGTAAAATGCACTGGCTGTTACATTCGAAAAACACTGGCAACTGAATTACCTTTATCCCCCGAAATAGTTAAAATCGTTAAATCTATTGAAGAAACGTTATTTTCAATGACCAAAATATAAAACACGGTATGCTTATGATAATTATGAATATATTTCAATTAGATTGTTATGCTGTCCCGGAACTACCCCCGTTCCGAAATCTCTTACATAACTGTATGTGCAGTTTTCGCCCCTAAGTAAAACATACCTTTGCGCCACTTGTATTCTTTGCGTTCATTTGATATTCGATTTCTCTAATCGGGACCCCTCGGCGATTTCTGCGGAAAAATCACATTTTCGAGTGTAGCCGGGAATCGCCGAGTAGTAACGATTGCGATTTCTCATGTCATGTGACCAACAACTAAGCAAGATGGCGGACCGAGGAGAAATATTTATGAAAATTAACACAACAATGACTATATTTGTTGTCGTGTGCATTATTGCAGTTATAAATGGGTTTGAAACTAACGATAACATTCGAAAACGACGCTCAGTCATTGAATTTGACGCGATGTCAGTTAAGACATTTGTTCACGAAGTGTCAACAGGCGAAAACAGGGAAATCCATCGCGCAAAAAGGGAAGTTTGCGGAAATGAAATACCGATGAACCAGAAATATGATACTGAAGTAATGATTATTCGCTACTACATATTACTTTAATAAAATATTTGATATCATGAAGATCATATGGTGCTAATGCAACATTTTAATGTTTATAAATTTAGTCCAGGATTCCAGGAAGTTTATTATTTAAATAATGTATGAATGCATGTCCGTTGGAAACACTTCAAACAGTAGCAACCAGATCGTCATTAGAAATGGCAATTGATTTATAGTAACTTGCCACATCATATGTAAAACAAATGTTGATATGTCATACTACAGTATGCTTGTGAAATAGTATATTTGTGTTTAAACGTTACAGACATGGACTAATTCAAAGAATTTCTAATGGCATACGTAATTATGTAGTATTGCATCTATTGCCAATCATTTCATGTGCTTGCCGTAAAACATCGAAAGAAGTGGGGGCATATTTTTATGTCATTTTTTTTAAAATTCTCATGCTATATGTGTTTATCTTGTAACAGTTCAATTCTACAACATGAACCTGTTTATAATAAGTTCCCTGTACCCATTAATCACTCTTCTTTATCCAAAAACATTTCCAATAATGGGAGCCAGAAGGCATTTCTTGTTTAGTATTTCTTTTTCTTGAAGTGCATATTTTTAGCTTTTTAGCATGCAACAGATGCAGACTATTAACATAGTGATATTTTCTAACTTCAGTACACATTTGTCAATGAAAGCAAGACAGGAATGGCCATGGCTTGGGCAGGAGAAAACGATGGTGTAAGTGTTAAACAAACTTCTTTTTCTCATATGATAAGCTTACTTATATGACTTCGACTTTAGCATGTGACAATGTTATGTGCACATGACTCACCAAAACTGTAAAGTATTAACATTAGCACATTTTTGTTAATTTATTAAGGTACAGATACAATAAACCTGAATAATGATAACTGACATAATTCTTAAGAAAACACGTTTTACAAGTTTAAAGATGCTCGGTCTGTATCTTTATGCTTTTATAATCGGTCACAAATCTTGCAATATGTAATAACTTAATTATACTAAACAAATCAACATTGCAGAAGAAATTGCAAAATTTTGTGATAAAAAATGTGTTTTTTGACAAAAAGTACAAACACAACAACAATAAAAAACTAAAAAATCAAACATAAAAACCCTTGCCAGAGCCGAGAATTGAACTCGGGACTCTTGCACACAAAGCCAATGCGTAACCATTGCGCCACCAAGTCAGCTGAGAGAATCGATTGTAGTCAAGCTATTTAACTGTTTCGACGCAATTGGTCGAAACGTAAATAAACAATGCCGAATTTGGGGACCACACATTTTCAAAAAAAAGTTCATTATTTTCTGTAATATTTTTACATGCTTGAATAACTATATATACTGGTTTAAATAATGTTTTGTCTTGTTGTGTAAGTGGTTAAATATAAAGGTCATATCACAAGGGTTAGTCTTAATCCGAGCTCCTTGGTTCTCCAGCACTGACCCCTTCACTGACAATTTCTTCCTATAGGTCAGCTGTTCATAGACAAGAAAATTATATATAGCACAAGTAATTGTTCTAGCTTGTATTTAACTTCATGTCTACAGACCATACTACTGGTGACTAGTGAAGCCCATCCTCTGATTGGAAACACTGTGGCATCAACTGTCTACAGAAGGTAATATAACACAAATATATATTCATATATTAAGACATTGGTGTTGATCATGACTAAAATGATTTTTTAATACCAAAAATTGAAGTATATTGTTATTCATCTATTATAAAGTGTAGGTTATAAACATTAGCTGAAATGATAAAAACAGTAATTACAAAATTCAGAGCATCAAATTTGATAAGATTGAGTTTTCATTTAAGATACCACTTATGCCAAACCATTCATGAACATATTTTGCAACATACAACCTTTTTATTTGTTGAAGTTGGAATGTTGCATTTTAGTATTAAATAATATAAAGTAATTAGATCTTTTGTAGTGTTATAAATGTACATATTAGTTTACTTTGTTTTAATTCTCAATATCATTGCAGCACTGATTTTGGGAAGACCTACAGCACAGTTGATGTTGTGAAAGATGTAATCAAGAAACACAACGGTCTCCAGCGAAATCCTCATGACGCTAAAAAGGTAATGTTTCAAATGACATTGGTGAATTGTCACTTCAGGCTTGTGGTTTATACTTTGGACTTCTTGAATACAGTCTACCTTGAGTTAGCGGTCACCTTTAATTATTAAGCAGCCAACCAGAATGTTCCCAAACTTTAATTTTGTACTGATATCAGTCTGCGAATTAGTCTATAAGCCCGAATCCTGAGTCGAGTAAAAGGCCAGTCGGTCGATTAGAATTGTATGCAAGGTAGCCCGACCGGTCAATTTAAAATTTGAAGTAAATTTTTACATAAAGAAACAAAATTAATTAACATAAAAACTGATTGTGGAGTTAAGTTTTCATAAGAAAATACAAGCAAGATTAAAATAAGTGCAAGTCAACTCATTTCTAATATGATTTGTATGAATTATGACAACAACAAAAAGTTTGGGCTATTACAATTTCATTCGGGCTATGGAAAATTTTATTTAAATAGCCCGAAGGGCTATAGTCGAAAAATAATTAACG
>Ga0224511_10002513_pt1 | contig 12424 bp, 4 predicted proteins | sample SF_May12_sed_USG_2_FD_169988 | JGI IMG/M metagenome (GOLD analysis project Ga0224511, IMG submission 169988) | Sediment microbial communities from San Francisco Bay, California, United States - SF_May12_sed_USGS_8_1 | ecosystem: Environmental > Aquatic > Marine > Sediment | place: USA... | reverse complement strand
CTTAAGCGGTATATTGATTAATACATGGACAAAGTCAACAATTAAGCATAAAGCAACAATCTGCTAAATACGGAATTCGTGACATGACAAATACATTTTTTATTCCATTTTTCCTGAAACACAGCATGGATTTCTCATTTATCAAACGCATAAAATAAGGCTTGGGTTTGTAGACTACTCGAAATACATTATGAGTTATGTAGGTACGATTTTCATGATAACAAACATGTCCTTTACTGTCGTATTACATAGTTATGGATGTTAGTCATATGTGTGGCATGTTTTAATAGCTTGTGTTAAACAAACATAACAACATACTAGTACTAAACGGAGTTCATGTAAACTTAACGTTTCTGCAAGTTCACTGAAATCTATGTCGCGACTAAGAATCTTTGAATATACGTAACCCATACTTTCTAAAGAACGATACCACGACTTAAAAATAGTTTTACCTTATATAGTATATTTCACAATCCGTTTTTATTATAACTAGATACTGATGGCATGTATCGTTTGTTTGCTGGTTGATTGTCTTCAATTATAACTAATGACGAGATGATATCGGTGTTAAACACACACCTTGCAACAATATTCGATATTATAAACGCAATAAAAAATTAAATCATGCACATATATTGAGTATATAAAACACTAGCACACATAGAAATTGTACATTTTTGCACATTGGATATTAAAGTTTTTAATTGTAAAACACAACAAAAGCGCGAATACAGCCACATGTGCTTTGCAGAAACAGATACAGAAAAAACTAAGGTACACATGTAAAATAAGATACAATGTACATTTAAAACTACATGGGTATTTAAACTATTTCAAATAAAAAGAAAGACACGTGTTTCCGAAGGGGTGATACAAGTGTGAAGCTATTTCGTACCGACTGGTTGATGTAATTGTGTACCTACTCCGTACCGCATGACTGACCTATAGCATGGTATTCATTTTACAGCCGCCACACAGGCACTAAACACCAGCTGTAGTAAGTTAAATTAAACTGATGAAATGGAAAGCCTTCATGAAGCATAGCATGTATGGTAAATTAGCAGCCTCGGTTTTATTCAATCTATTCATTAGTGGTAATGAAATATGCTACACCACTGACGCCCCCTAGCGCATAAGCGCAGAAAAATATAACTACGCAATGGTGAAGACCAATCCAAATGTGATGTATTCAATTCCCTAATTTGTTGGATTGATTATGTCGCAGCTATGAGTATTTCATTGACAATGTCAACTATACTACAATGTGTATTATCAATGCATGGTTTCCAAAACAAATTACAAAGAATTCTGGAAGAGTGTTGAAAAAGGCATTGGTAATTTAATTTTAGTTTGGGTTATTGAAAACATCGTTCGTCTGATTTATATTCAAATTTCTGATAGAAACAAATTTGTACATTGATTAACTAGAACGAAAGAAAACGATTGTAACGACCATTTTGTCTGATAAAAAATACAAAAAAAATATTGTTATAAGGTATCCAACTAATTAAAAAGTTCAGTGTATTTGTCTCTTAAGTGCAAATCTTCAGCGAATGTTAAGTTGATAAATGTATTTTACGTGTATTGTTAACTGTGTTCTCAGATTTATCATTATAATCTTCTTTTTTAAACGTGCATATCTTCTTTTATGTTTTAAAAACATATATAATGGTTCAATAATTATTGCAAATGCAATTTTAGCTTTGAAATGTGTATAATCATGCTAAGCAAGCGTACAAAATTCCTTTCATTTCTTTGACAAACTCTTACGGATTCCTTTGAAATGCCATCGTAATAAAATAACACACTATAAAAACAGAAAATAATATCCGCTTGGAAAGTTCTAATTTAATAACGGTAATGATAAAACATAATTTAATATAATTATGTAATAGGAGACATTACATGCTGCCTTGTTATATGAGAATGCGACGGCATGTTTCTTGACATAATTATAGTAATTATGAAAATCAAAATAATGTATGTTTTATGTAATGTCTGTCTCGACTTTTTGCTGCCGGTTTTTGCAATAATGTAAAGTCGACGAACAATTATGTTAGCTTGACGACGAAACTTATCAAACATAGAAATTTTGCCACTTGGTATATTATATGCAATAAGACATGTCGTTATTGCTTCATTTTTAATATTCATAGAAACATGTCGCAATTGTGATGTACTTAATATTTATTTCGTCAAATGAAATATCCCTTGGCTAACGTAATAAATAACTTAAAATCAATTTTAATTAAATACAGTAAGCGACTCGCGTTTAAAGGCTATTTCATACGCGATTTATTTAGCTAAGTTCCCAATCCCATTCAATGTGGCGTCATATAGAAGTGGATAAGATGCTAGACTCGTTGTGTCGAGTGCGTGGGTTCAATCCCCGGCTTGGAGTCTAACATCTTTATCTTGCAGATGATATGTATCGCAAAAAAATGGATTTACTAAAATTGTATCCATGTAAAACATTTCAAAACAAAGTTATTTTAGTTTAAACCTAAAACTCGTTCCGAAATGCACGATTTCAACGGTGTTTCAAAAATGTATTCAATAAGTTATTTATAGGCACACACACTGCTTATTTCAATTACCTAGATCCCAACGAGCTTTTTTGCTGCAAGGCATACACCAAGGCAAAAACACTTGCATTCATGCGTTTTCTGTTAAATGGATGTTTAATTGTAAACGAAGTAATGTAAATATGATAGTAAACAATACCAAATGTATCTTAAATGCGTATATAACAACTTAAATACTGCCCTATCACGAGTGTGATAATAACACGACGAAGCGACGAAGGGCAAAATCTTGTTTTAGAGCAAATGCTTGTTCGCCTTTCGGGAAAATATTCTCTTTTCGATATAACCATAACCTTTTTTCCGCGACACCTTACCATTTGAAATATTATAACATGGTTTACAGTTATAAAAACTACATATCAATGCGTACGAGGTCATATTACTTTATTTCTTTGAATAGCATGCTTGGAAACATTGAACATATTATCTTTAAGACGACTTTGTCTAGCGGTAGGGCGTTTACAACAAAAGACATTTGACCCTTAACCCCATTCGCAAGTTGGTGCAATATTTCCTATAATTTATTGCCTATTCTTTAAAACGACAAGATAGCTTTTTTATAATACGAACGTTTCTTTTAAGTGAGATAACATCAAAACTTATTACCTGTGGTTGGAAAACCTTGATTGTTTTTGTTTCGTTACTACATATACATATCGGCCAGTTCTGAAATGAAATCAAACCAATTATATTGATATTTACCATTAAACTGCAACATTTTTTGTCGATTACACATCATCAATGTCAACAGCACAACCACGTTTGAGTTTAATTTTGATTCAAAAAGTGCAAAAATAATCATTGGGATAGTTAATTAATTCTTAAATTTAGCACTAGAAAGTTAATTGATTGTTTGTGTTCTTCTTTTAACTCTTGGTGGAATCTGCTTACGATCAAACGATAATGCTAATTTAGTTGCGGTTAAGTCCTTAAGTTAACGCACCATCACGTAAAGGGATAATGCATATTCGTTGTAATGGAAAAGACAAACGTGTATGTTTATACCGAGATTACATTGCAATTAAACATCAAAGGTTTATGTGCAGTAAAATTATGCATACAAACATGTGCAGTTGTGCTTCAAAAAGTTACCAAATGCGTTCCCTTTAAAGACATCTTAGTTCTTTTTGGCCATCGAGACAACTGAACGCATCGATTAAGGTCAATATATTCAGCTGGTTCAATGTAATAGGTCGAAACATAAATAAACAACTTTTGAAAGCCAAATATGCGGTCCACACTTTTTAAACAAAATCGTTTTCCAGCAATATTTTAACATGCACGGATAACTATATTTGGCAGTTTCTCATATTAACGGGAGTAGATTTCACTGCTAAGTATGGCTTAAATGTAAGATGTAAACCATTCTGGTAAAAGATACAGGCATAACATCTTGAAACAAATAGTAACATCCTAGATAAAATAGCAATTGTATGTGAACTAAACTTAAGTAAGGTAAACTTACTGAAAACGATACATCTAGTTTAGACTGTAACAATTTCTTGTGATTAAACAGAAATAATATTAAAACATTGGACCTTGATTGGACAGCCCAAAACAATGTTATTCAACTTGAATTCCAGTTGATGAAGTAGTGACATGAACCTTTGTATCTACATTGATATCAATGCAGCAGTGATAACAAAAGCAAAATTAATGCATTTGTTTTTTAATTTGGTGAAACGCGTTTGCAATTATTCATATATGCTACTAGGTGAAAACACATCTGTGTTTTTAAACAAAACTTAATATTTCGAGAAACCCTGACATTCTGTGTACACACATCCTATCTGTAACAAACGAGATAATTATATTGAACTTACATCAGCGTGATGTAACGTTTGGAATGAAAGAATGCACTTGTCTTTTGTCAACATATGTAGGTGAATACGGTGAACACAACATCAATTCTACTCTAATTATATTAACAGCTGTTTACAGATGAACTTAAATAAATGTGGTATAAATCAATGTTATGATTTTCCATGTAAAGCTACTATCACCAGCATTATGGTCGCGGCAGACGAAAGTAATTAAAATCACTAAAAGTTTGTTTAACAATATGTTTGGTATGAAAATGCATAATTTGAAAAATACATTTGATATATTTATACGGTTGAACATATTATATTTGACTTGTTGTTCTGTGTGTATTGAGCCTATTTTACTATTTACATTTAAAACCTTCATTAAAAATAATTGTTTCTTCAGCTTCAAGTTTCGTTCACACTGTCCCGGTGAACTACCTGGTGCATACCGGCAGTTTGTAGCCGGCGAACCGGGACGAACCTGGACGATTCGTCAAGGAATTCGAGTTTGGGGGAGAAATTGATCACGGTCTGTCCCGGATATTCGACGCGTTGTTTCGCGTCCCGGTTAGTGCCGGTTGTTTTACACTTTAAAGCACCGGGGTCAGTTCCCGGTGATCGCCGGTTCAACATGGTATATCTCAATTAAATGCGCTGCTTGCTGGCGTCGCAACAGTAAAAACCGGGACAGTGTAAACGAGGCTTTAATAAAAATCTATGACGAAGACTCCTGAGATTTTTGTTTACGCCCGAAGGAACATTCTGTCGTATTATATAATGGCGCACGTCGTCCGTCTGTCCGTCTGTCTGTCTGTCTATCCGCCATCCGGCGTTAGCAAAGTATTATCATTAACTTCAAACTTTTTGTATTAGGTGAATCTTTGTAAGTATCATGGATGGCCATGACCCAAAGATGATCCCTATTGATTATTGGGTCAGTATTATTGGGTCAGTATGTCAACATTCAAGGTCACAGTGACTTGAAGCATAAAATCCGTGCCCTCTTAATAAGTTAAAACCTTGAACATAAAATCCTTGTCCGCTCAATAACTTAAAACCTATTGAGCTTAATAATTGATGTCTTAGTTGGCCAAACCGATTGATTATCCTTATTGATGTTCGGGTCAGTAGATCAAAGGTCAAGGTCATAGTTACCAGGAACATAATATCCTTGTCCGCTCAATAGCTTAAAGCCTTTTAAGCTTAGGGACACTATAATCAACGCTCTAGTTTTCCATTGCCGATAGATGATTCTATTACTTTTCGAGTCAGTAAGTCAAAGGTCAAGGTCACAATGACCATTAACATTAAATCCTTGTGAGCTAAATAATCAGAAAGTTATTGAATTTACGTCCACCATAGTTGGTGTAATGGTTGATCATGGCCATTGATGATTTTGGGTCAGTAGGTCAATGGTCAGGGTTACAGTGACTATTTACATAACATTCTTGCTTGCTTAATAACTTGCAACCTAATTAAAGATTCTTGTATAGTGAAATCAACTATTCATGTTGTGCTGATGGTTTAATTCCTATTTATATTATAAGCTGACGTATAATTCCCCGACTCTCGGAGCACAAATGTACATGTTAAATGTTAAATGTTACTCTTAATTACCATTAAGGGATACCCCATCGTCTTAGAAATAAAAAGACTTGTACATCATTATAAATCTGTTACGAGTGTCACGAGTCACATATCACATATATATGTAATTTGTTTTCTAATTAAATTTCTGTTTCTGAGCTAACGCAATTAAAATAGTGTAAGAAAGTAGATAATCCGATTTTATAATTGTTGAATAATATCTTACATTGCTCGTAACGGTTGTGTATACAACACCGCTACACTTCTAAGGTTCAACATGCACATCGCACACATATATGTAATGAATGAATAAATAAATACAAACCATCCAGTATAGCAGATAGAAACCATGTATCGTGTATTGAAGTTTACTCTTTATATCCCATTTTATAAATTGACTGTTCAATATTGTATGTGAAATTGATCACTTTCCACGAACTGTATGACAAGCTTTCCACTAATATACAACGACTTCTTAGCCAATATGAGAAAACCCGGCCAATATGGAAAACCTTAGCCAATATGAGATTCAGCCAATCAGATGCGAGACTAAGGTCGGCCTTATATGAGATTCGGATAAGCTGTCCATTTCGGTCGCCATTTTGAAATTGAAGATTTTCATCAAAACTTTTTCATCTTTGCGGGGCTCAACAAATAGCTAGCAAAATTTATCGGAAATTATAAAAAGTTAACATGGAAAGAAAGTGTATAGTCAATTATGAAAATTGTCATTAATTAACTGTATTCATAGTGGCTTTGGTATTTGTTACTCTTCAGAGAGTCATATTGGGTGTAAATATTGGGTGAATATGACTGTCCTCAGCCCAAAACCAAGGCCAATATGAATACAGTTAATTAATAACATATTACACATGTTATGAGGCAGAGGTAATACATTTTTATTTCGTAGTGGGTCATCAAACATTACATCATTTTAAAGTAAATGGTTTTCTATAATATGTTGTCCCAAAAGCATACACACTATCTGAGAGTATATTAAAACAGCTTGATAATTATAAAGTAGTTTTTGTTTTTTTCTTTTCCACATTTATATGTGTGATTTACAGAATATTTTTGTCTGGATTATAAGTTGGAGTTTCCCTAATAATTGATTGATGTTTTCTGGGTAAATGATTACTTGCCATTTCCAGTATATTTGCTCATTCAGATTCCATAAGCGCTAGCACACATGGCGCAGCGATGACTGAAGTGTAGTTTAAGTGTTAAGATACTTGACTTTAAAGGTTAACGTAAAAACGCTTAAAGTTGCACCCTACGAAAAATGTTTGAAAGCCGTATGATTAACGAGTATGCGTTTGTGGCAGCCTACTTTACAATAATCTAAATTAAGGAGATGTATAAAAAGTACATATAGGCACTCATTTTTACACTAAAGTCTACATTGCGCATTCAGAATTGACATGTAACAATGACCGTTCAAGACTGGTTGTTTGACGATTGTGTGTACATACATATAGTAAATTAAGCCACAGTATTGTTAATTTAAACACAAATTCCTCAACAAAAAGAAAACATATTTTCTTGGGATTTTTCATGAACTTATGAAGTCAGGGTATACATAAAGCAAATGATACATGTACTTAAGTTTATGCAAGATAACAGAATATACTTGAAGTTGTTTAGTTTAGCATTCCGTGACGTTTTAAACTGCCAAATTATAAGAAAAACAAGTGCCTCCTGGGATATGGTATTTGTTTAGATACTCCGTACTATCAATATACAAGGAATGATAGCTATAGTGATAGTATAACTATCTTAGTTATAGTGATTTTATGGAGAAGGACAATGTTTATCCACCCCTTAAGTGTAATACAAACTGCTTGAAATCAGTGAACTTTCATTTCACAATGTACATGCCTGTCTGTAAACAGTTGTACATTGTAGCATAAAATATCATTACATAAGTTACATGAAATGCCAAATGACTTTGCGTAATTCAATACAAGTGTTTAACTAATTGCGTCTATATTAAGTACATTATGTACTGTTTTATTCTGTGACCAATTATAGAATACAGTTTATGCTTGAGGGGAGGGGTATTGTTAAATTGGTTTGTAATTGTCTTTGCTTTGTTTCTATCTTGGACAATTTAACATAATGTTTACTCTTAACTTACTGTTCATATGTTTATATTATTCAGGCAAACAACCATCTTAACAATAGTTTAATATTACATTAAAATAGAGTACATGTTGGATATTTATGGTTAAATGTCCCAGAAATAATAATGGTCACTTTAAAACATACATGCAAGTGAATATAGCAACTGGACTTATATTAAATATTAGTTTAGATTTGTCTGCAGTATCGCTGTTTATATTATCAAGTTAAATACATGTAGTTATGTGGCCTATTGCCCTGTGCTAGCAATGTTGCTAGATTCGCACTTGCTTTAGATCATCGATTGTAGTTGGCTTACATAGCAGACAAAATTGTTTTACATTGACAAAATTTAATGATATATTCTTTCTTTCGTACACATATACTTTACAATGCACTGAATTGTTTCTTAAACAAAATACAAATATCCATACAACTGTACTTAAACATTACCCGGTTTTTAGAAAAGAATACCGCTAAATATGGCGGAATTACGAAAAAGGGTATCAATTGGTGATATTTTGATAAAATTTCAATTGTCTGATCATTTTGTAATTTATAAAAGAAATGAACATGGTGAAAATTCAAAACAAATTTATTTGTTCAACAAGTTTTTTCACTAACAGAATACTTCGTTAACGGACATATTTATTTGCCACAATGCAAACGAAGCTTTTGTTATGTGGATTTAATGATTAACACTGTAATTATCGTAAGCGTGTAAGTCTTCAGCAAGTGTTCATGGGATACCTTTTTTGAACTTATGTTAATGATTTGTCAACTGCCTTGTATATGTCATGCTTATCATCAAATATTGTTATTATTATATATTTAGCAAACAAGTTAACAACAATCCTTTTACAAACAATATCTAAGTTTGATATTTAGATATTTACATATTGTACAGCCCCCAGAATGATTAGACATAAATGTCAGCGTAAATATAACAACCGAAGTGTAATTTGATATTGATATTTCTATCGTATTACTCATGCCAAGCGTAAACAACAACCCATAATGTTCCGAATGGCCGAAGAGAGCTGGTTAGCAATGTTGCTTTGTAACAATATAAACCAACAATTGTCTGACACTGTATTCACTTATTTGTGCTGGGCTTATATTGCATAAGACATGCTTTCATATGCAAAAAATAAAAGTTGTATATTGTTAAATCTTACGCAATTACAAAATTTTGATAGAAATAATTTAGATAAACTGATAAAAAAGTAACTGATCATCATATTGTGATTTTGATTAAAATTCCAAAAGCAGTTTTCGCATTATGACTGAAAATGATTTCAACATATTTCAACAAACTTTATAAATTGATAACAGTATGTGTGTTAAGCTAGTTTCCTTTCAAAAACTTATGTAGTTAAATAACACAGAGAAGCAACATAAAACAACATTCGATAAAATAATTCTAAATTTAATAACTAAGAAATATAACTATGGGTGCTACTTAATAATAACAGTATGTGAAGTCATTTACATGATTTATGGTGAAATTAACTTATATTCCACTGTTCGTCTATTTTTTCATGCCATTGAAAACTAATATTTTAACATATATTTCGGTGTCTCGATGACGTTGACGTTCGTTATCCTCCAGTACACTTTGATAAACACAACGTCACGTTAGTAGAGCTTGGCAAAAACGTCGCCAAAATGACATCATGGCGTTATTGTTTTCCTCTCTTATATATATTTCGTTTTTTGGCTGTTTCAGCCTAAAACAATCAGAGAATTTTGGATGACAATATGTCTTAACCACTCATGAAATAAATTCTTTATTACACCGACATTCAACACATATCTTCTACATGCTTGTCAAAGTCGATTTCCATGAACATAAGAATTTAATGGCCGATTTATAAAAATATATCTTGAAGTTTATATTCGTATTGTCCGAGTAAGTATGTGTACTTAAGTTAAAAGTGCATTCAGTATATACATTACATTTGACGTTTACCGGTACTTTCTGATCAAATTTTCTCAAAAATAAACTATTTGATAACTTATTCCATCGGCATCGCGTTTACCAAGAATACCCCCATAGATATATATAAACGTTGACCGGTGTGAACATCTTATGTTTTTGCACCAATGTTTGCGCATTTTTAAACCGACAAGTTAAACTCAATAAAACGCCATGTTCTTGTATTAAATTGTCTTTGGAAAATATTTTTATTATATAATTATGTAAACACACTCATCAAGCACTATGGCGTGCTATTTCTAAAAAGTAAGACTTAGCTCAACATAAATGCGTTATTACCATAGCGGGTTTTATTGCCACAGGCTTGTGTATTACATGTTTATTGAAGGTCTGATTTATTTGTCTGGATGAAGAAAAGACAAGTCTGAAGTAAATGATAGATGTTTTCTAAACGAATGATTTCATGTCAGTTCTTGTAATGGCTTTTCAGACAGTGTTTCTACAAATGACGTATTTATGTTCAATTTATTTAACATTCGAGTTGTGTACATTGAGGAACATTTTTGGAAATGATTTTTTCTCATGTATATTTGACTATTTAAGCACATTACGTATTTGATTTTCGAAAGAAAACATAACAGCTAAATATCTAGCATTATGTTGTACGATATGTTTATGGATTTAACTAAACTGCAAAATATATTGTCTATTGTCGATAATACAACCTTTCAGTCAAGAATGACAACAACCTTTGTGACATATTCTTATTTAGAACCAAATACTGCAAACAAATGCATCATGGCAATTCGTAAGTGATTTAACTTCGCATTACACTGTTAATTGACTGTGTGTGAGCTTCTTTTAACTCTTGATAAATTGTGCCTACGATCAAATACTGTTGCTACAAACTTGCGGTAAAGTTTATTATATACCTATAAATGATCTGTATACAGTAAACTCCGCTTATAACGAACTCCTCGGGACCATGAGAAATAGTTCCGTATATCCGGAGTTCCTTATAAACGTATATAGCGAACTGGTTCCTTGTAAGCGAAGGTTATATAACGAACTAACCTTTGGCTTTATAAGGAACGTTTACGAGCATTGTGTTGTCCGATATTATTGCAAGTTGATGAACTGCAAAAATTTGTTGTTTACACAAAATTTAGTGTAAAACGGTCTTTATTTATGTTTTTTTTTTCTTTTTATTTTAAATTCCTGATAGAGTACGTTTTGGGATTCCATAATGTTAAGCTATTTCGATTTTTGATTTGCCAATTTGTTCGACCTCATTTATTATTTCGGTTCAAGACTGAACGCTTTACGTTTTCTTTCCATTCTGCTTTCAAGTTGGACGCTTAAATACCGTTGCCATAGTTGTTTAAATTGTATTGTGTTGATCTGTATTAGCCTTCATTTGTCAAAATTGTTGTGTTAATATTACGGTCATTATGGGCATAAAGATAATTACTTATCACTTTTCAAGTGTTGCGTCTATGTCATAATATTAAAGAACACAGTTATTTTAATTCGCCAGTTCGTCTTTAAACAGCTCTTAGCAAAACATTCAACTATGACACGCCAATAACACGCCAATTATCTTGTTAAACAAACAATAGACAATCTTTAGACGGTCTGTAACAACATTGAGGCGGTTCTCGTCAATTATCGGGTAATCAATCGGCAAGGTGCGAACTTGACCAAAAATGGGTTCCGACTAAGCGAACGAAATTTAGATTGATTTATAAGCATTGGGACCGGAAAATGATTTCCTTCTAAGCGATAGTTCCTTATAACCGAATCCGCTATATCCATATGTTTACATGGAATAAAGAAGGATAAAGATCGGGGAAAGAAAATCAGTTCCTTATAACCGATAGTTCCTTATAAGCGGAGCCGTTATAAGCTCGTTGCCTGTGTAAAGTCGCATCACGCTCGACCTTCGGTCTCGCGTGATACGACTTTACACAGGCAACTCGGAGTGATACAAACCGGCGGATCAACATGCTAACATAATATTCCGTTTATATATCGAGATAACAATGCGTGGATATCAACGCTTTTTCAGAGTCAATAGATGAGTTACAAGCGTACAACTAATCGACAACCCTAAAAAGTGAAAAGTGTAATTGTGCCGATTTGGTAGCCTTAATATAACTGGAATGTAAATAAAATGATTAAACTGTACACTGCAGAGAATATGGATAGGCCGTTCAGTAAAGATCTCTCCTTTTAGCATGTGTAAGATGTTTTGGTTAATTAATGTTGGATTTAAATGTGGCTGAAAATTTTGAGCGGTACTTAAAATCAATATATTAAATTCTGATAAACTTCAGACTTTAATATAATGATTTTGAGTACCACTCAAAATTTTCAGCCAATTT
>Ga0224511_10002512_pt1 | contig 12425 bp, 4 predicted proteins | sample SF_May12_sed_USG_2_FD_169988 | JGI IMG/M metagenome (GOLD analysis project Ga0224511, IMG submission 169988) | Sediment microbial communities from San Francisco Bay, California, United States - SF_May12_sed_USGS_8_1 | ecosystem: Environmental > Aquatic > Marine > Sediment | place: USA... | reverse complement strand
TTTCTGTTAATTCCACAAACAAACCAAATACATCATTGGAAAGAGCTTGAAGCGACGATTCTAACGATACCAAACACTCAATATTGCCAAAAAATGAGTTACGTGCCTCTGGAAATAAGGCGACGAAAACACAAATACCTTTTATGCACAAAACGTGAAATATACTCATCGACATGAGCATTCTTATAATATGATTTTTGATAAATTATTATTACTAATGCATGACAGAAAACATTAAAAGGATGAATGAATTTAAGATGTTTTGATAATGCCATTTTGTTTTGTCGAACGTAGAGAGGCATTTTAAATATTGAACATGTTTTACATCTCCGCATACACGTTATAAAATAGTAGAATCCGTACCTGTCGTACAATTCGTCATTTTGCGATACAAATTTGATTCAGTCATTAACAAACTCCTTGTTCTTCCAACAATAATCCAACAAATATGCATCGCAGTAAGGAATTATTAAAATACGGAAACGCCAAGACATCCCATTTATCAATTATTTCTGGTTTAAAATCATAAACGCTTGTCTCTAGTTAAGTTCAACGAACGTATTAATTTCTTCACCAGTAATGTTAAGATAATCATACTTGCCAATAAATAACAGAAACCATTAATAGACTTAAGCCTGTTGACATCATAATGGAAAATAATTTACAGAAATGTTTTGAACCATTATCTCACAATGGCAATGGTTTTATGCAGGAAAAAATGTCGTAATTTTGAGAATGTCAGTCATTTCTGAAGATAATGTAGTACAACTGTTTATCACTTTGGTAACGTGTTTATAAAATGCTATAAACCAACGCGTATTTTATATTTCAAACGATGTTTTGCAATACAGAAACATTATGCGTACGCCTTATTTGTGACTGTGTTCACATGTGTTTGCCAGTTTATTAAAAAATAACATTATAATTTTTATGCACCTTTGCAATCATTCTGTTACATAGTTTTATATAAAAGGGTGTGCATTAAATTTGTGCATCAGGTGCACACAACTAATATTACGAATTCCAATGAGATGTCAAGTATACAATACATAAATGGCCGAATCGACCGTTTAATTCTAAATACACAATTCTATTTAGCAGTGTCTTTATTATATGTGTAATTAAATAAGCAATTTTTAATGACACTTTAATAAAATAACTATTATGTTTTAGAAAGAAAGGATGTAAACGGAACGTTAATATTTAACATTGTTGTACTTTTGGAGAGTCAATATAACTTTAAACTTCCTTCAATCACATAAAGTATTCACTAAAAATTTAAACTGTAGGAATGGCAGGGCCATAAAAAATAACATGACTTATTTTATCATATAGCAAATAAGAATACAGGAATATCATTAATGAGGTCTAAAAGGTTTTCGCTCCTCCCTATACCCAGAGTGTTATATTAGAAACACAAACACTAGAATTAGATCTACCGTCGCAAGAAGACACACAAATTGTTACACAATTAAGTTCAATTTTGCAAACAGTAGGCCTTCACACTAAAACTTGGTTTTCGGTCTATCTGATTTTGAGATATAAACAAATTAACATAATGTATTGTAAAGAAACGTAATGTTACATTAAGTAATCGCAAACTTCAACATCAATCTACTTGGTTGAGACACGTTAATTCGTGATGCGAATGTCATATCGCAATGTCGAGTGGCGTACACTACTGTTTTTCACCCAGCATATACATTCTCATAATATTAAAAAAGATTTACCAATTTCATAATATAATTATAAATTCTAGTCAATGTGTTTTAACCCAGGGGACCGAGCCTCGTTCCATGCTATATACAAGAACATAAATTGAAAACTATATGATCATCTTTATACAACGAAATGTATTTATCACATCTTACCACATGTACAAATCTTGTCAGACAATTATGCATTCATAAAAAAGTAAGATTCAAAAAGGTCAAACAATGTCAAACATAATCGCAAGGTTCGTTTCTTGACAAGGTTATAACAAGGCAGTCCACATAGACGAAACTCGTATCGACATTGCGAATGTACGTTTTATGTATGATTAAGTGTATACTAAACTGGCGTTAATAGCCACAGACAAAAGTGATTAATACAATTCAATAATTAAATTAAGAATACAGCTGCCTTGTCGTTAATACCGTTTACTTACTAGTAAAGATCAGTTAACATTCCAGCACATTGAAAAGTTTGCTTAATTAGAGTGCGTTGCTAATACCACTTATAAAATGCGTTAAAATCTTTTTTAGCGACAAAAACACACATACAACAATTCCAGTACACATATATTCTTGAGAATCTAGCAAATGTCTAAAAGTGTATAAATGCTCGTATCTCAAGTTATCCTAATTAACTCAATCACGAAAGGTTAATTGACAATGCAAACGGGGGCAAAACCAATGTAATCAAGACTTCATTTCAAGACATTAATGGAACGCCGGTTGATAGTTTGATTTTAAAGACGATGCACGTCTCATGAACAGCTTAAATAAAACCGAGGTTGCTGGTTTCTCCATACATGCTATGCTTTTTGGGGACTTTCTTCTTTGTATTTTCTGAAATGTTTGTGTTGACCTTTGATGACAATTAAATCTAATTTGTCAGTTTTACAAACACATGTAATACAGGTGCAAACAAATAAACACTAGAAGAAAAAGTGTTGAAACCGCGACCCTCGGCGAAATAAAATATGCATTGATCCACTGCATCGACAATGTTAAGGACTGAAAAACACAATTTCAATGATCTAACAAACGAATTTTCCATTTCTACAACATGAGATTATAGCACGCATCATATTTTAATGAAGCATGTAAAATAATTACCTGTCACCTTCATTAATGTGTGTACTTTTGTCGACCATTTTTAGGTTTCAAAAGCATTAAGAAAACAAGAAAATTGAACATGCCTTCGGACATTGGTTTTAGTTCATCTTTTCATCTCTATTTTATCATACTGTAAATCCGGGGCGGCGCCTAATTTTGAAAACATAACATGGTTCTTTGAGTAGTTTAAAAAAATAGTTTAATGATGTTGTTATCCAAAATATGACTCCGGTGACATGGCATTTATGTTCTATAACTAACCTTGCAAATACTAAAAAAAGTATTTATAAAAAGAACACCACCACTGTTTATGATGTATTGGCTTATATTGTTAGACTTCACGGAAACTGTTACACAACTCAAAAACAAAGTTATAAAAGCATATTCGCGCACATTTAGTTACAGTATTTTTATAATAGATTGGCGTATATATTTAGACTTCGCGGAATCTGTTATATACTTAAGAAACCACGTTTTTCTAGTGTTATTCTCAGACATAGTTTCAATATGAATCACTTTTCCAAAAACACGGAAGTGTCGAACTGAGATACTGAACCGCATCACACTCAGGATTTCCTGAACGTGCATTAACGTCAAGCCGCGTGCCATTGATTAGTCGTTAAGGTCTTTAACGCTTGGCTGTAGCTAAGGCCTACTAACGAACTAATTTCCTCAACTATATTATTAAGTGGATTCGTTTAACCATTGTTTAAGTGAAAGCATTACACATATTAAAGAAATGTAACGTAGCTTAAAGTAATGAAACGTATTGTACTAACTTATCATCTGCTAATGACACTATTTTAAACATACAACGTGGAATCAATGTTCTTAATAGGTTGCCAAACAAAATATGAGTTAGTCAATGTAACCCTTTTTGTACTTGCTGCTATAACTGTGAATTATTTAAACGTCCAGATTATAACTCAGACTTAATTTATTCCATGCCTAACATGATTTGTCTCTTTAACTTGATCATTGATTTTGCTAAAGCTAATACGGTTTCTGGGTAATCAGAGTTCATGTTATTGTGTAAGGTGCCAAATTACTTCGTCGATAAAAAATGATGTAAACCTTTTAAATAATATATTTAATGTAAAAGAATGATAATGTATCAGTTTTTTGTGACACAATTGCACAATTGCGCACATTCGAATAAATCGACTCTTCTGTTGGACTCGTATACATCTGGCTTTCACACAAAACAATTTAAACGCAACATTTGGTTTTCGATACTCACTTGACACTTCGTCTTTTATACAACCTGCATTCACCCTAACCAAATTATGATCTGGCCCCGATTTCTCGAAAAAGATAATCCCGTTATTGGTGGGTTAAGACGCTTATAAGCGACTTAAGTCTCTTTTAAGCGACTTAACCCACAAATAACGGGATGATCTTTTTCGAGAAATCGGGCCAGATGTCTAATTAAGAGGCCAATGCCTAGTTGTGTGTCTACACTATTGGACTCTTGCACAAATATGCCCATAAGTGTCTCAGAGTCGTACGTATATGGACACACGTGGGAGCAACTAGCAATACCAGGACAATATTTAAAAAATGGGGATGTTTGTGTAAATGGAAACGGATGTGTAAATGAAAACGGGAGTAAAAACGCAAGTGAATAAAATTATTGGCTTTAAAAAAACAATAGTCTTTGTTCGACGTATACGCATCTTTTCTTAGAAATCCGAAAAATCAAACACAGAAAAAATGTATTAAGTACTTAGCTTCTATTCAAACAAACGGTAGTTTAACAATTGGAATCACATAGATCCAGAGTACACAGGAAATTGCGATTGTAATTTTAGGAAACGAACAAGAGCTTGTTCTAAAAGTATGCAAAGTGTACAAACTGGCCAATACCCATAGCAATAGTTAACCTCTAAATCAAAAGCGAGAGTATACAGCTGCGCCGCCCATACATTTCGTGATCTGATACTTTTATACGAGGGCCTCATGGTCATCAAGGTCTTCCTCAGCACTGAAAAAGCGAAAGTTATTGACAATTTTTATTAAATTGATTTAAATTGCAATTACACAACTTCATAGAGAGGAAGAATGTTGCAGACATAGCAAATAAGGACACCATGACAAAATGGCCAGTGCAAAATAACCAAAACAGCACAATACGACACACACATAACGTTAACACACAAAACACAGCAGAAATTTTACCTGTCCCTTTTACATGGCATGCTTGATAGAGGTTGGATGATATTACAGCCTTTGTCTAGGATTCTTTTTTTTTCAGTCATTTTTTTATTGCACACATTATAAAAATGTGTGCTCATTAAACCCAATGCAAGCTACAAAGAAAACGTTTTAACATAAATCGCGTTTGATTTAACCTGACAAAAACAGGTTATAAATTCTCGATTGCTGATGTCCTTATAGTATTAAAATCATTTTAAGATGTTTTGTCTGGGAAATTAATGGAACAAAATCACTTTGTAAATCATTTTAAATAGTGTGTTTTTGAACAATTTTCAAGAGATATGTGTCATATTTTAATTAGCACTAGTTTAAATTGTTTTATTAGTTTAAGTCCTGTAACTATGTGTACTTCTACATAAAGTTGTGTATGTTCTCTTACTGAATAAAAGTAAAGTCATTCATAAATAATCCTTATTTATTTCTTTAAATAAAGTACTACATTGCAAACTACAGTGTTTAATCGGAAAGTTTCCAAAATGTCAATGTTACATGTGTTGAAGCACCAAAATTGAAACATCGATACAAACAGGTATGTAGAATTATCTTACGGCCGTACTTCATTCCATTTAAATATAACGCTATGACAATCGGAAAGTAACGTTAAAATAACGAGCGTACAAGATGACGGTTAGTTGCAACTTCGGAAGCGGGACGTAAGAACAGTTCATAACATCTTCAAATTCATAACATATTCAACGATTGTCAAAGTCATTCCTTGTTTTATGCGGTATAAACGTACGTGACAGTATTTACGGCGCTTTAACATTAGATACACGAAGTGTTTAATTCTCATGAGTTGAGCCTCTGTTTGGTCAGCGACTATCCACTATCCAATTTCACACCTAAGTGATAGTGTGAGTATGCATACGTAAGGTTAAAGGTTTTATTTATCATCTGCGTAACAATTAAAATTCATTTAGTGTCCCACATTTTATGCAATCCTGCACTTTAGGTTTTGAGTGATATAACACCTAGTATTATGTAAAACATATTTTGTGGCCTGTTTTAAAATGCCCTTCGTTTTGAAATGTTTACAACGAAGTAAGTGATTCAAAATTACGCGTATGCATACAAGCGCGTGCACAATAAATACCACAAATGTTAAACGTTTTCCTTTACAGCGATTAAAGACAACATTTGAACATCTTTATACTTTTACCTTGCCAGAATCTTGCCAATTCAGCGGAACAAATTATACCAGAGTTGATTGACCGCCAAGCTGAATAAATAATCAAATGCTACATTAAGAACGAAACATCGTCTGTGTCGAAATAACGGCTAAGAATCCTATTGCAGCAACTAAATGTAGCACAACATCAGATTAGTTCGTCTAACGGTGATAATTGCACGCAAATATGATGGAAAAAGCTACACTGAGACAGATTAACTCGATTGCATATTTGTCCATTTACATCATTTGACATATGTGTCGGTTGGAGAAAGTCATTTTTGTACGTATCTCAGGTTGGTACAATATAGAATTTAACATGATTAATGAATGCTGATCAATTTGTCTGAAAGCGACAGACTTGCCTTGCAAATGTGGATATATTTAAACAAAGTACTTTTAATATGACCTACATCATTTCTACCTGCTATAAAAACTCGCGAGGTCGATTAAAAAGATCATTCTCCATGATAAATAAAAACTGCCTCGAAACAATTATTACTATTTTAAATGCATGTATTGTATTGATGTTGTTATATACTGTTCTGTTAAACAATTTAAATAACACAATGTTTTATTGTTAAAAATAATAACATTCCCCAGACCTTAATTTATCTGGTAAATATTTACCCAGTGAACTTGACAACAACCGAAATCGTACTTCGGAGGGGCAAGTTTGCCTTCTTGATTGTATAATTTTTATTGTTGTGTTATGTTATTAAACAAAACTACCAATAAATGACAATAATGTTTAAGAGAAATATAACATATTTCTGTTATGGATGCCATGTCGAGAACCTTGGGATTTTTCGATAACACATTTAATATTTCTATGGCTAGTTCAATGTATTAAATACCATGCCCTGTTAACTAGTGTGTGTGATGAATTGATCATGAAACATGTCTAAGGCCATTTGTGCCCTTCCTTCGTCTTTATTCGTGCACTTGGTACTGGTTATGTTTGGGCAGCGAAATTTCACGGAAACAATATAAGTTGATTAAGAGTGCCAGATATTCATTACAGTGCCGACATAAATGTATAAAATGCTAGGTTCTAAGAGAAATCATAATTCTATAGGTAATCTTTTGCTAAATATAATTTGTGAATTATTGCGTATAATGGTAACAATATACATAATGCACACAACAAAATGAAAAAAATGTGTGGTCTTAGTGCCCACGAGACAGAAGACTAACCAGTTATCTAATGGACACGTACTACGCTATTGGATACATATAATTGTCAACATAAAGGTTGGCAGGTCCGCGAAAACGAGGTTTAGATATTCACCCGGCAGCGTCAAACCGTTTCCGTGATGATTCATTATGTACATAGTGCCACGTCTAGTGTTGACTTGTTTATATCACATATGACCACATGCAGAAACAACCTGTTGCTTGCAGGTAATATTATGACTAATGTATTGACTTTTTAGTAATGAACTGCGTTATATTTTAATTATACAATGATTTATGTAAATGATATCGAGTAGATACACATGTAAAGTAATTTGAACATCAAGTAAAAGTTAGAAAACTGACTGTAAAATTTTATAAATACACATTTTATTGTACAAGCCAATTAGCCGTTTTTAACAGCATACCAAACGTTTACAAAAATATTTCAGTTTGCAAATTCGACAAATATTCTTGTCTGAAATCGAAAACATATATTAAGCTCTGTGTTAACGTGAATGTGTGTCATGGATCATAAACTATTTTATTAGATTTTTGTCGTTAGTTCGTACTTACACTAAGTGTTTCAATGCAATAAACGTAAATCTAATCATCGGAGTTGAATGTTAAGCAATTAGCAACTATTTTACCATCTGTGCTATATTTTACGAACTTACAGTCAGTTAAAAGCATAACAGAAAATTACTTTATAATGGCGTTTGCACTTTCCTTTAAAATGTAGGTATTGTATGAAAAATACACATATGGCTTGCACACATTTTAAAATATGTCACGGTTAATGGACTTGGATTATCGATTTTGACGACAAAAATGGAGCGAGCGAGCTGTATAAAAATATTACATAATTTCCATTTCACCAACTGTAAGGTAAACTGTGATAAAACAAAGAATTGCAACTCATGCATCATTAAAGGTAAACATCCTTTGCTGTTATAAATATGTTAGAGTTAAATAAATATGCGTGCCAGTACTGGTCCTTTGCTGACGATAAGAGTGCTGCAAATATTTTATTACGTATATTTAGAGGAAATCTTTTTTACAGAAAACAATTTTCTCAGAACATGAACACTATATTGATAGTATTTATTAGATGATGTAAAAACATATAAGTGTCAATAGTTAAGGGGACATAATTACCTAAGTTATACTTTTCTGGTCCTTATGGATCATGGATTGTTTTTGTTTACATTTGAAAAACAGAGTTCCACTCGTGCGCTAGGGAGCGTCATTGGAGCGGCGTTTTACATTTTTATTGACGAAGACCTTCAGTCAAACCAAGGCTCCCTTTTTCCTCATGCCGGCTGTTCTTCCTGAAGGCTTTCCCTTTTCTCGGTTGCATTTAACTTACTATAGCTGATGTTTGGTGCTTGTGTGGCTGCTGTAAAAGGTCGCCCCATACAACAGCATTGTGTAGTTATATTTGTCTGGTCCTTAGGGTTCATAACTTGTATTTTTGACATAAAAATGTTCTACTCATGCGCTACTCATGCGTCAGTGGAGTAGCACTTTTCATTTTCGTTAATAAACAGCTTCAATAAAACCGAGACTGCTTTTTTCTCATGCAGGCTGTGCTTTCTGTGGGCTTTTCCTTTTCTTAATTGAACCAATTAACTTCAATGTATAATTATATTTCTGACATGAGTTCACCAATTAAGTTCTAAGTTAATGACACACACTTACAGTTATGATCCTAATTTATTGCATGAGGCTGAATAGGTTTGCACAATGGTAACTATCCAGTAATTCGCAAAATACCACATCTTTAATTTAGAAAGTTAAACAATAAGTGTATATCCTAATAGTTTGCATGGAAAGCACAAGCATGAACTTTTTGTTTATTTAAGTCAAATTATTATACTGTCCAGACAGACGTTTAAAATGACAAATGCAAAATATAATGGTTAATTGACAAATATTTCGATCAACTCCTAAGACAAAATAATACAATTTTTCGTAAGCAAAATTCAGGCAGGACGATCATTTAAACGCTGAAATTGCAAGACATACACACTCATGTCCTGTTTTTCATCAGAATAGACGGAAGTAAAATCAGCACTGCATTCAGTATTGTTTACCTTGTAGACTGTTTTAATTCAAACACAGTAATAAGTGTGCAGTTGTTGCAAATACTATAATTACTGGTTGGGTACATAATATGAAGTCGTAGCATGCAACAATAATTAACCAACTTTTACATATTCATATGCGCTGTAGATTGAGTTTATACTTTGATTTAATATTTATATTTAAATTTACTTTGCAGTTGGACATGCAAAGCAACGTGTCATGGTGATATCTTGAACTATTTTCAGTTCTTTTTTAGTTCAGTACAGATATTCTTTTGATATGACACGACAGACTGCGACATGCGTGTTTCTTTTTATCGCTACTGACACTAGGTAAAATATGGCATAGGGTCTCGCAAGAGACATTTAAACACATGTGAATATCGTCCATACAAAACTGCAATGTTAAAGTTGTTAACAACGACATCAGCATTAACCATTAAAATCTACACACAGTATTTCAGATGTGCATTAATAATGGAGCTAAAATTAAATAATCAAATTGTAAGAATTTGATTTACTAATCAACAAAATAGAGAAAATGCAACAGGCATCTGCGTGACTTGCCAACTCGCATCTTTGAGCTAAACGCGAAAATAGCACTGTCTAGCCGAAAATGGTTTTACTTTTGCTTTTACTTAAGAAAGTTTTATGTAAACATCGTCCGTCAGGATGTACACTGGCACGAAATGTAGACATGCAGCCTTACAAATACAGTACGTGTCTAATGGAAAACCCACTATACTTCAAAAACAAAACAAATGCTGGATATTTTAATCAAGCTGCTAAGGCCATGTCGCTTCTAAAGGAACGGCATGACAATGGCTTTTCTTCCCTGATATAGTACGCATGGATATCTTATTATCTATGTTATAAATAAAATATACTTTAAACATGCGCGGTTCTATGTTTTCCAACGACAGTTAGTTCTACAATTGAGTTGTTCCAACAAAAGTTCTTTTTTTAAACAAAATGCTGACATTTGACAGTCTTGTGCTATAGCAGACTACTTTATTTATGTATCCACTTGAACATAGTTCATTTTCTGTTTTGGTCATATAAATATGTTGATTACTCAAACATGATCGAAAGTCCAAACTATGAAGGTCAAGCACATTATTCTTGATATACATTCGTATGGTAAGCTATGTATTTGTTTTACGCTTCCACTGATTAGAAATCTAAGAAAAAGGAAACGTTTATACAAGAAAGTAAAAAGTAAGTTTATATGGGATACGCTTTTATATAGTATTTATAACTACCTGTATATAGTTTGACAGGTTCACCGCAACTTCATGTTGGGTTTTTCAATTGTCTACCAATCATTTAGGTACTTCATGTACATTCTGATATGTAAAATACTTTATTCGAACTGAAAAAAACAACAATTAAATAATATCATTTAGTACAGAAGCAATCACCGGGCGTACTCGTATTATAAATTTGTTTATAAAACGTTGATGAAAATATCACAAGAAACAAAATCAATGTCAACACATGAACATGGTAATTAAGCTGCTTGATTATCACCAGCCTACAATAATTTGAATATTGTTGAATATTGTTGCTACTATATGTTAACAGGTCTTAATTGAAATGTACCAAAGAAACAAACACAGGGCGTACCCGTATTATACATTCGTTTATAAAACGTTGTAGCAAAACGTGCGCGGATCAAAGACAAAAGTCAACACAGGAATATGATCATTCTGCTGCTCGACAATTAACAGCCTACCATAATTTGAATATTATATTATACGTTGACAATTCTTAATTGAACTATTTTAGAACCTTAACATAATCATAACCGTTCAGCTTTAATAAGATACATTACCAATTCGTCAAAGCATCGTAGACATTGCCAATACAATAATGCTTCTAACGTTTAACCTATATCGAAATTTACAATTAAAATTTAACACGAACTAATGATCCTATAACCGACGCTTCGTCCCTATCAATAACATCACTGTTGTTGACGTTGAAACCGTTTCTTCGAGATGGACTGTTTGGAGGATCGTGTCGTCTAAGCGCGTCTACATCCTGGAATGAGGCAAATATTTTGAACAATGCGTGCAAAATATACATGAAAGAGAACATTAATGCAAAATATATCAAATAACGCACCAGACACGAAGAACAGGTAACTCTGGGCTTGATGCAGCTCTGCTGTCCAGTGTTTGATGTCAAATGTCATAAGGTGTTGAGCGTGATATGGAGCAAAACAAAAAGAAGGCAACAACGACAGCAACTGAAATCGGTTATCTTTCAACAGTTTAATTTCACAAAACTACACATGGGGTTTAGTGCTTGTGTGCCGGCTGTGAACAGTCGCCCCGTACTATATCATTGTGTAGTAATATGTTTCTGGTTTTCCGGGATCATGGATTGTACATGTATGTTATTTACATTTAAAAATTAGTATCGCTCATGCGATAGGGGTGTCAGTGGTGTGGCATCATTCATTGCTACTGATGAACAGCTTAAATAAAACCGAGGCTGTTGTTTTCTCGTGCGATTGTAAAAGAGCTATTTAACTAGTTCAACCTTAAGCATCAAAACATAAACACTAACACGTTTTGGACAAAACGTGGGCTTAGCGCAAAAGGGTTGTAACTGACATTTTTTTCAAAAATGACTTTTTGTGATTTTTCAGTGTATTTAAAGGCCTTCCATAACATATAAAAAGATAAGTTTTGATATCCTAAAGAAAATCATCTAAATGTTATATGTGTCAAAAGGTTGTAACTGACAAGCCACATATTTTCTTTATGCAAAAGGGTTGTAACTGCAAAAAATGTGCAGTTACAACCGTTTTGCACAAATATTATTTTTGAAGTTGTCCAAAGCTAAAGTTTGCACTGCATAGAAATGTTTAATTTGATCCTACAGTATTGTCTATAATAATGAAATGGTCATAAAACATTTCTTTTCATTTTTTATTATTTTTTGTAT
>Ga0224511_10002511_pt1 | contig 12425 bp, 6 predicted proteins | sample SF_May12_sed_USG_2_FD_169988 | JGI IMG/M metagenome (GOLD analysis project Ga0224511, IMG submission 169988) | Sediment microbial communities from San Francisco Bay, California, United States - SF_May12_sed_USGS_8_1 | ecosystem: Environmental > Aquatic > Marine > Sediment | place: USA... | reverse complement strand
TCACTTCATTTTCAGAGGTTATGAAATCATCCAATAGAACGGCGGATTGCTGAAATCCCAGACAGACGTCATTATACAGAAATGTAGGTCAAAATCCAGCTTAGACAGCTTACGCCGAAAAATACAGAACAACACAAAAACACACAGAACACCAAGACGCAGCATGCATTCAAAATAAACTATTGTTTGTGTTTTTCGGTGATAAATAGAGATTATCACTGTCAATAAATCTTTTAAAAATATAATGTGACAATATAATCTCTATCACAAAAGAACATTTATTAGATTATTATGTTCTATAGCTAATACTTCATAAAATGAGAAATAATGCTTTACCAAGGAACGGAGTGATATATTTGTATATTCCTGTGGTCGCGTCTTCGACCAAGAAGCGAATGACCGCTTTCAACCTTAGAACTAATAATTATACAAGTAAGTGTCATTTATTTCTTAGTGATTATAAGATATTGGGATATGGTTTCCATATATCATTTCATGGCTTAATCATCAAAGAAATAGCAGCTAAGCTGGGGACAAAATAAACACCCATGTCTTTAAACCAAGTGAGCAGATGTCAGATGCTATGTAAAATGACCTACGCATGTCTTTCGCCAGGAAAGTTTCTTGGATACAAGATGTACAGCATCCGTCAAAAGATATATAACACTTGGGATATTAATATAATAGGCTAACTTCTGTTTGATTTGATAACACTACATTACTACACTATCTGGCTAAATGACATGTAATCTTCGACTTTATGTCAGAAACCAATGAGGTTATATATGTACATGTAGTATTACCGGTAAAAAGGTACTGTACGAATCAGTCAGAAACCAAATTGTTTAAAGATACTATACCTGTATCTTTTAGGTCAGAACTGTTTACATCATACATTTTAACCATATTTAAGCAGTGAAACATACTCTCGTAAATATGAAAAACTGCCAAATGTAGTTATCCATGCAGTGAACATATTACATATTATTTGTTGATAATGTGTGGCCCGCAAATTCGGCTTTGTTTATTTACGTTTCGACCCATTGCGTCGAAACAGTAAAATAGCTCGACTACAATCGATACGCTCAGTTGACTCGGTAGTGCAGAGGTTACGCATCCCCTTTGGGTACGAGAGTTCCCGGGTTCAATTCCCTGCTCCGGCAAGCATTTTTATGTTTTATTATTTGTTTTGTTGTTGTTGTGTTTTTTAGTCCAAAAACACATTATTTGTCACAAAATGCAATTGTTTTTGCAATGTTAATTTTTTTAGTACACTTAACATATTGCAAGATTTGTGCTCGATTATAAGGGTATAAAGATACTGACCTAGCATATTTCAAATGTAAACAAAAATAAATCAATACTCTCAGAAGACCAGAAAAATGAAACTACACAATGACAACACGACAAGTAAGACAAAAGCGATATATTATATTAAACAATGTAAGGATATGAGTCGAAATAATAGACGGTGATAAAATGAGTAAGACCTAATTCTGATAAACAATTTAAGCAAATTCAAACACAACATACACTCCCGCTTAATTCGCTCGAAGTACGTACACACAGGAGGGTAAATGCATATTGTGTTGAAACCTTATTTGCAAGCATTCTCAATTATATTAAGGCAAAATTAGTTGACTAATGAATCCTCCCAACGACCTATTTAGGCATGGAGAGCCTTAATCATGTGTTCAACACCCACCGTTAAATACGTTTCTAGGGGGTTTCTTTGAGGCTAATGAGGTAGCAGTCTTCAGTCTTACACTTTAATTTACAAAAGCCTAGAATATAATTATCGATGGCAAACTTGCATTCGGATTTATTTCCTTGGAACTTTGAGTGACCTGTTCTGTGTACTCCGGTCAGCAATGCAAACCTTTGTTATTTGAAACAATCTGACTTATTCCTATTTACTCTCTGTTCTCTCCACTAGAATTAAAAGGCTAAAGTTTGTTGTTACGATACATCTTTATTTTGCAAGTGAGTTGTCCTTAGAATACCGAGCCATGAAAAACACGTTAAACAACGCGTGCGTCCTCACATTCAAATATGTGAAAATATATGTGCTTCATATCATTATGGTCACCTCCTGAACAATGGATACAATTATATCTGCCATATCTTCAGACTATTGTAAATTTCCGAAATAATGACACACGTATCACTTCATTAGCACCAGACAATTCAATAGTCCTGGATCACTGGGCATTAAGTGTAAGATTATTGCCGCACTACGCTTAATTAGGGTTATTCAAAGGATACATTATGCAAATGACTCGCCGTCGTCTTGAATTAGATTACCCATACAAAGAGATTGGGAACCACATGGCAATTTTGACAGCAGCCAGAAAAACTGACGAAATGCAACGGAATATGGTAACGTAAGAATTTTCATATGCATTCAAAGATTAAGCTGGTACTTGTTGCAAAGTGTTTAATAGATGAAATAATGTTTATTTTAAGAAAGCAGTAAAGCGCATTTTTCACAACAGTTAAGATTGATAAACACAAACTTATATGGGTCAAATAGTAACCACGCGACGACGGCTGCATGTAAATTATGGTTTGTAACATCAAAACATAAACATTTACGTTTAGTATTAATAGTATTAATGTTTCCAGCAAACATGGCCACATCGGGCCATTATAGGTTGGACGGCGGCATATCGACAAGGGTTTGATATCAAGTTTTAGGCATACTTGTACGTTTTTCTCCAGTAGGAGTCTATTCGTGAAAATATATGTTCAAGACAGTCGTGTATGTGAATACAGTTTGTATAAATTTAATATTACTGCTAAGATACGTGTCGGCCCGATGTTGTAGCAAACAGCAGTAAGTCGGTGGTCCGATGTCAGTTTTATTATGGGATAAAAATATTCTTTATGCATATGTTTTTGCCGGTTAATTAATCCCTGATAAAGTATAAAATTCATTTTAACTTTATGGTGATACAAGGATGAGTTACCACTGTATTGTAGTTTCATTTTTGTACTGTAAACTATTTTTTATTAAATTTGTTGAAAAAACCTTTCTTACAGTTGATTTTTTTCGGATATATTTTATTGGAAGTGCTGTTTTACAAAACATTTTTCAATCGAAGATTGAATAATATATGAATTCGAGACATGCATTTAAATCTTATTAAATGTTTTAAAATCATGTCTAAAATAATTTGATTACAAAAAGTATACATTGAAAATTTTGTAACCTTACAAACCTGATATCTTTTTTGATATATGTACATTATTTAATTCCGTCCATGCACTATGTTTTATACGTGTTGGTCAGCGGCGTAGCTTGATCCTTTTTGAAGTTTCGCACCGATAAAGATAGTGTTGATAGAAGGGGGTCCGGCAAATTTTGAATACGGACGTTAAACCTGCACGATTCTGGGCTATTTCGGTCGGGATTTTGATACTAAGTTTCCAGACACAAAACGTTGTTTGTTTTAAACGTTTTAAAATCAGTTTGAAGAATGGCAGTCAACTCGAATTATAGCAAATGTGTTTATAAATAAAAATCCTTGTTATGAACTAGTAAAATATTTTTAATACAATTAACTAAAATCTAGAGCAACATTAGCTTAACGCAACAATAATGATTGTCTATAAAAACATAAATCGATCACTGATCACAAGCCAATACTCTGCATTGTGCAACAATTTTTTATTAAATATATTTAGAGCGGAATAAACACAAAAAGCACAGATGCTCAGAGCGACGTGTTCATCTTGCAGTCTGCCGTTTATGAAGCACAAAATCAGTAGCCGTTTTGAAAACATTTTTTTACACATATGAATATGTCGCACATGTATTATTTGTATGCAAATTTACACATTTGACAATTTAATATATTACACATTCATGAATGTGAAACATATTAATCAAATGTTTTTGCTTGCATATATATTGCACTTATGTTTCACATATTCGTATGTGTGAAAAAAATTGTTTAATTTGGATTGTAGGGCGATTTAGGGAATGTCGGTGAAATGTCGCCCAACGATATCGGACTGAGGTAAAAAGCCGATGCCTGGCCAATATAGAAATTCAAGGCGGCTTGACATCAGACCGATATGGTTGTTTGATATGTAGCCGACGGACATTGAGCAGTGTTACACATCCGAGATCCGGCCGATGTGATAGTCGATGTCGGCCCGATTTGGAAATAGGTTTGCTGGGTTGTGATCTAGATTTAACTAACTTAACAGCATGGTTAGCTGCTGTATTTACACCACAACATCCATGTATATAGTTCCAAAATAGATTAGCTAGAATAATATAAATGTTATAACTGGTGTGTAATCAAATGAAAGTTAAATATCTTCGACTTTATATTATAATACAGACCAGCAGTAAACGAGTGGTAGAGCGACGGTGTCTTATATGTTTTATTTACATTTGTAATTTATTAACGCCTTGATTGATAGCCCAACGTTGTTAAGCCAAAGAACGCGCCTAGTAAACTTGATGTGACATTAAACTTCCGATTATAAATTACATACTGTGTTGTGTCATTTCGAACACGATTCCGTATTTTCGGATACACAAGTAACATAACAAACCTTTTTATGGCTTCTGACATTTCAAAGATTCCTTTTCAAAGGTTCTTAATGCAAACAGTCGTTAATATACACGCTTCACTATTTGTGAGATAATATTATGCTTTACGAAGATGTGATGTATTTCAGACTGACTACATCGTATCATCAACATTATATCGAATTATTACTATAACTGATAACATAGTTTCCTCATCATACATTTTTTGTCGATTTATTATTATATGTAAATAAATAAGAGGTTTGATATTTTGAAACTGTTTTCCGAGGCCAGTCATAAGTAACTGAGACATAAATTCTTCTAGTTTTTACAGTCTAAACTCCCACTTCATTTTATTAATATTTTCATTTATATATAAATATGACATCATTTTCTGATTTTATTTGCCAGAAATATTCAACCCAAAACGTAACGTAAAGGATATCGTAATTTACTTTTGTGTTATTAACTATTTTGTCATTTTGCGACTGTTTTATGCTCCGCGAAAGGAGGACATATTGTCGCCGCTTTTTCCGTCGGTCCGTACGTACGTACGTACTCTAATACTACAACAGGTATCAACTAGAAACGTTGCAACAGTATACAATTCTGACATCATGCCGAAGTTGGTAAGCACTTTACGGACAAACGACTTCTCTGTGTCTAAAATCTATTCAGGGAGCATGGCTGATTCGACCGGCTCCTGTGTTTTACAGTGGAAATGAACATATGGACGGTCACCGTTGGAATCGCGCAATTTAAAAATTTAAACAAAAATCGTACGGCTCTCGGCCGATGTCTTTTAGCCCTCATTGTCCCTACCAAACGTCGTCCGGGCGCCGTGGGATTTTAAGTAGTACTTAAACTTCACCGGGCACCGTACGATGTCTACGATGTCTCAAAAATGATCAAAAATCGTATCGTACGGGCGCCGTAGAATCGAACGATCTTTGGTGAACAAGACGCCGTACGGTGCCCGTAGTTGATTTCTGACCTTAGCATAAGGCTGGTTCAGTTGTCCCTTACAGCTGGCTTAACTAAGGAAACAGTCAGTCGTTTGTGACGTTAAGAGGCGGTTATAACTGGTGAACCTCGGAACTCTGGTTAGTGGACTGACCGCCGTGATTTTACCTAATTATTGTTTAGAAGTTAAATCCACCCATCACCTGAGAAAGAAACAAGAAACAGATGCAATAAATTCCAAATAAAACCAAATTATACCACTTATTTCATTGTCCTTATCCATCGACAATGCATTTTAGGAGGGTATCAGGGATTGTTCATGGGATTCAATGGTGATTTTGCTTGTTACAAAGCTCAACCCCAACTATGACGCAAAGGCCCCTCACAAACGTGGAACCTGACAAGCCATGCTTTGCAGCGAAAGCCATTGGTTTAAACACCATGTCAGTAGTTTAAGTCAGCGATACATCAATTCGCTCCTTCATTTCAAGCAAGTTGCATACCAAAGGATTCAGCAGTCGAGGCATAATGTCTGTCACTGTGCACAATCGTGACGGCAGTCTGAAGATAAAGGTGCTGCCCTCAGCGTTCAGTTGTCCCTTCCGACAAGCCTCAGCAGAGCCTTGCCATCCCAACAGCGGTCAACTCTAGCTCGCAATCTATCGCTCATCTTGCCCCTAGTGCTCCTGTGATGATTGTTCCAGCCTCTGCAATTTCTCCACCCACAGAGTCGGCTACGGTCTCTAACAGGCTTTGTGTCAATGCCAACGGTCACCGGGCCATCCTTTACATGTTCACTAGTATTATCACAAACATTACCGTCAATATAAACATGAACTCCAAGTAAATCCATAAAAGTTATGAATGCAATTACATACACGATTCCTTGCTTTTCTCCCGTTAACTACTGTTAAAGCGTTTCTCTTTAAAAAAAATGATTGCACGCGAGTGATGTACATGACGTTAATGTTCAGTCACGTGCTCTTCTTCGCTGTGTCATTTACTTGATTAAAAGTTAATTTGTCTTATTGGCAGATTATTCTTTTTTATATTTTAAGCACACAAAATAACTGGTCAGCCTGAACACTGTGTTGTCTCTTACAAATTAGCAACATGAACACGTAAACACGTAAATAGTAGAGAGAGACCATTGTAACAGCCAACATGCATAACGAAGAACACACAATTATTGTATGTTTCAACTTAAAGTTTAAAATAGGTTCTAAATGTGGTTGTCTTAAGCTATCATTTAACGATAGGCATAACGAAAATCTTGTTAGAATGGTAATGTATTTTGGTTTAGAGCACGATTGCGAGTTCAGTCGCGTTTTTATTAACTACTAGTTTACTCGTGTTAGAGTGAGGGCTAGTCAGTGGTAACATGATTAGCTAATGACGGGGAATATAGATTATTACCCATACCGTTTGTCGGCGCAGCTGTTTCGACTCGCTTTTGACATATGGCTTAAGTCGTGCTTTAACCAATGAGAAACGTTGTAAGGGAAAACGCATAAAATTTAAATTCATGAACACGCCATGTGATTGGTTCAAATCAGCTATGTACACAGGAACATGATGTCGTTCAAATGTCTATGGTACTAGAATTGAACAAATGATCACGGTCTCAGTAGTTAAGCTGTCTTTTTAATACAGGTGGTTACAACTGTGTTAAGAACGCGTAACGTATACTTACTTTTATCCATATATTGTATTTTCATAACTGATTAATGCTATTTAAGTGGTGGTGCTTTAAAAATGATCAGAAGACCAACAGTTGAACGCAGGACATTAGGATGTTCTAGCAAAAGTATCACGGGATGTTAGCTCAGATGAACGTAGTTAGCTATAAAACACCATTGGAAGACTGAATGTTTGACTGACAGGGTAGTCCAGTGGTTATCACGCTTGACTTAAAATCTTCGCGAGACTGCTTGCAAGGGGTCGAAACCGTTCGAGATAATATACTTATTATTTTTTCATTTTTTATTAAAATACAATTTCACCTACTGAAATTTAGCGCTGACTATTTTTTCAAAATAGCTCATGTTAAGAATATTATATGGAGATATTTTCTATTATTAATCAGAATTTATAAGATGAATATGATAAATTAAAACTAGCACATCATAAAAGTGTTTTGCAAAAGAAGGAACTGCTATAGTTTATTTGTTTCATTTTTCTGTCGCAATAATATTGTCGAGTACATACATCATGTAGTTTTACTCAAAATATTTGTTTTTTATTGCAATGTTTGGCGAGTAAAGAAATTAAGTTAACCAAACCTTGCTATTTGTTTTGTGCATGTCTTATAAATGATGCTTTGAGTTTTATATAAAAATATTCCAACTTAGCTACACATTTGACACAAAAGATAAAAGGAAACAATGAACATTGCCAACATGTCACAGAAAGGCATGTTATAGTTATATGTACATAACCCCTTTATTAGAACACTATTGAAATGTACTTTACTTTTAACATTTGATCTACTTCTATTTGGTCAATCTTATACACATTTTTACCATACTGATATTCGTTTACGCTTGCTGACAGTTATCAGCAGTAGTTCAGTCATCACGGCGACAATTCAGATGAAGGACATTTTTATTGTGCTCTTCGACCAAGAAGCAATTGACCACTTTCATTCTAAGAGCTTATAGTTATACAAATAATTGTCACTTGTTCCATCGCGATTTTAAGGAATAGGGGTGTCGTCTCCATATATCATTTCATAGCTAAATCATTAAAGAAATACAAGCTAAGCTCGGGACAATGTCAACAGTTATTTTATCACTAAATGAAGTGAGCAGATTAAAGATGCTATGTAAACTGACCGACGCATATATTTTGCCGGAAAGGTTTCTTAAATACAAGATGTAGGGCATCCATCAAAGGCACGGTATAGCGACTACTGTTTACATTACACTTGGGGTATAAAGATAAAAGGCTCACTTTTGTTTAATTTTATTACAATCGATAACAACACCATCTGGCTTTGTAGCATTTATACTCGATTTCATGTCAGACAACAATGACACCAATGACGTTCAGATGGATGGATAAATGATGATGCATACAAGAATAATATTTGCTAGTCGTTCAGTAATCCTACTGTGTTTATTTATAAGACAAGAAACAAGAGGTTCATATTAAATTTGAAATCGTACGGCTACGAGTCGAAATAATAATAAACGGTGATATGAAAATAAGTAACACAGAATCCTGCTAAAACATTTAGGTGCATATAACCACAACATCCACTACAGCCTTATTCGATCGAAGCACGTCCATTCATGAGAGTTGATGTATATTGTGTTAAAGACTTATTTGCAAGCATTCTCAATCATATTAAGGCTAGCGTATTTGCCAAATGAATCCTCCGAATGACCTATTTGGGCGTGGAAAGCCTTAATCATGTGTTCAACACCGTTAAATACGTTTCTCAGGGGTTTCGTTGAGGCTAATGAGGTAGCAGTCTCTACTCGTACACTCGAATTTATGACAAATCCCTGGATACAATTAGAGACGACACACATGTATTCCGATTTATTTTGTTGGAAGTTTGAGTGACTTGTTTTGAGTACTGTGGTCAGATATGCAAACGCTGTTATTTGTTAAAACCGACTTATTCCTTATTATGGTCTATTTAAATGCTATTGATAAAAACAAGTACGCATATCTAGAATAAACAGAATTTGTTATTACGATACATATATATTGTGCAAATGATTTGTCTTCGAAGAAATACCGCGACTTGGCGAAACGTAAAACAACATGTGAGCTTTAACTTTGAAATATGTTAAAACTATATGCGTTTCATATCATTATCGTCACTTCCTGAACAATTGATGCAATTATATCTCCCATATCTTCAGACTATTTTAAATTTCCGAAATAATGACACACGTATCACCTCATTAGCACCAGACAATTCAATAGTTCTGGATCACTGGGCATTAAGTGTAAGATTATTGCCGCACTTCGCTTAATTAGGGTTATTCAAAGGATACCTTATGCAAATGACTCTCCGTCGTCTTGAATTAGATTGCCCATACAAAGAGATTGGGAACCACATGGTAAGTTTGACAGCATCAAGAAATACTGACGAAATGCAACGGAATATGGTAACGTAAGAATTTTCCTATGCATACAAAGATTAAGCTGGTACTACTGCAAAGTGTTTTAATAGATGAAATAAAGTTTATTTAAAAAAAAGCAATAAAGCGCAATTTTTGCAAGAGTTTAGATTGATAAACACAAACTTATATGGGTCCAATATTAACCACGCGACGATGGTTGCAGGTAAGAAATGGTTTGTAACATCAAAACATAAATATTTACGTTTAGTAATAATAGTACATGTATTACTGTTTCCAGGACACATGACAACATCGGACCGATATCGGTTGGACGGCGGCATATCGACAAAGGTTTAATATCAGACCGACCTATGTTTTAGGCATAACTGTAGGCTACGTTTGTCTCCAGTAGGGGCCTATTCGTGAAAATATATGTTGAAGACAGTCGTGTATGTGAATACAGTTTGTATAAATTTAATATTACCGCTAGGATACTTGTCGACCCGATGTTGTAGAAAACGGCAGTAAAACGGCGGTCTGATATCAGTTTTATTATGGGATAAAATTATTCTTTATGCATATGTTTTTGCCGGTTAATTAATCTCTGATAAAGGATATAATTCATTTTTAACTTTATGGTGAAAAAGGAAGAGTTACCACTGTATTCTTGTTTTATTTTTATACTGTAAACTATTTTTGTTATTAAATTTGTTGAAAAATCCTTTCTTATAGTTGATTTTTTCTGATATATTTTATTGGAAGTGCTGTTTTACAAAACATTTTTCAATCGAAGATTGGATGATATATGATTTCGAGACCTGCATTTAAATCTTATTAAATGTTTTCAAATCATGTCTAAAATAATTTGATTACAAAAAGGAATAAATTGACTATGTATTCTTATGAACCTGATATGATTCTTGATATAATATATATGTACATAATTTTATGCCGTCCATGCACTTTGTTTTTATACGTGTTGGTCAGCGGCGTAGCTTGAGCCTTTTTGAAGTTTCGCACTGATAAAGATAGAGTTAATAGAAGGGGGTCCGGCAAATTTTAAATACGGACGTTAAATCTGCACGATTCTGGGATATTTCGGTCGGGATTTTGATACTAAGTTTCCAGACACAAAACGTTGTTTGATTTAAACTTTTTAAAATCAGTTTGAAGAATGGCAGTCAACTCGATTTATAGATAATGAAAGCTAGTGGCACTGGGTGCCTAAAACTCACTGCTCTTAGTCTGTGCATGTTTTTGAAGAGTGAGTAAAGACATTTACTATATACAAATCGCAAACAAAATAAATAAAGAAATATAAGCTTTGGCTAATATAGGTATCGTAACCGCACGGATGCGTTATTCACTGCGCGTACCTAATGTGTTATTTACTGCATTCTCGGGCCTTTATTCCGTGAGAAGTGGGCAACCGCTTTCAATGAAATAATGATCATAAAAACGCATTGATATTTCCCGAGGCTGCCATCATATTTAAAAAGGTCTGTGTTTATGAATAACAATCCTTACTATGAACTAGTAAAATAATTTTTTATACAATTTAGTAAAATTTAGAACAACACTAACTTAACGCAAAAATAATGATTGTCTATATAAAAAAATTGATCAATTATCACAAACCAATACTGTGTATTGTGTAACATATTTTTATTTAATATATTTAGAGCGAAATAAACAAAAAGCACAGATGCTCAGAGCGACTTGTCCTTCTTGAAGTATGCCGTTCATGAAGCACTGAATCAGTGTCTGTTTCGAAAACAATTTTTACACATATGAATATGTCGCACATGTATTATTTGTATGCAAATTTACACATTTGACAAATATATTACACATTCACGAATGTGAAACATATTAGTCCAATGTGTGTGCTTAGATATATATTGCAATTATGTTTGACATATTCGTATGTGTGCAAAAGAAAAGGTTCAATTTGGAATGTATGGTGATTTAGGGAATGTCGGCGATATGTCGCCCAACGATATCGGACCGAGGTAAAAACCGATGTCAGACCAATATAGAAATTCAAGGCGGCTTGACATCAGACCGATATGGTTGTTTGATTTGTAGATGACGTCGGACGGACATTGAGCCGTGTTACACATCCGAGATCCGACCGATGTGATAGTCGATGTCGGCCCAATATAGAAATATGTTTGCTGGGTTGTGATCTAGATTTAACTAACTTTACCGCATGGTTAGCTGCTGTATTTTCACCAAAACATCCATGTATATAATTCCAAAATATCCTAGCTAGAATAATGTAAAATTTATAACTGGTGTGTGATCAAATGAAAGTTAAATATCTTCGACTTTATATTATAATACAGGCCAGCAGTAAACGAGTGGTAGAGCGACGGTGTCTTATATTTTTGTTTTATTTACATTTGTAATTTATTATCGTCTTTTTTGACGGTGTTAAGCCAAAGAACGCGCCTACTAAAATGTATGTGACATTAAACTTCGGATTATAAATTACAGAGTTTTGTCATTTCGAACACGATTCCGTATTTTCGGATACACAAGTAACATAACAAACCTTTTTATGGCTTCTGACATTTCAAAGATTCTTCTTGAGTTCTTAATGCAAACAGTCGTTAATATACACGCTTTCCGATTTGTGAGATAAAATTATGCTCTACGAAGATGTGATGTATTTCAGACTGACTACATCGTATCATCAACATTTGTATTGAATCATCATTATAACTGATAACATAGTTTCCTCATTATAAAATTATGTCGATTTATTATTATATGTAAATAAATAAGAGTTTTGATATTTTGACACTGTTTTTCGAGGCTAGTCGAAAGTAACT
>Ga0224511_10002510_pt1 | contig 12425 bp, 15 predicted proteins | sample SF_May12_sed_USG_2_FD_169988 | JGI IMG/M metagenome (GOLD analysis project Ga0224511, IMG submission 169988) | Sediment microbial communities from San Francisco Bay, California, United States - SF_May12_sed_USGS_8_1 | ecosystem: Environmental > Aquatic > Marine > Sediment | place: USA... | reverse complement strand
GTGGTTGCGGCGGTGGGGGGGGGGGGGGGTGGGTGGGGGGGGGGGGGGAGGGGGGGTGGGGGTTAAATGTTTTACTGTTAAGGCTGCTTTGGAATGTTAAATATTACCAGCCTGTTGCTTTGATTTTCAAAAAATAATCACCATATCAATTTTTGCACTGTAGTGTAGTGTGGTGCTTAATTAAATATTGTTGAGTTACCACCTTTGTAAATTGTAGGCCTGATTTAAAATTTATTTCTTCTATTATCTCTGTACAGAGTCCACAGTGCGCATGGAAGGCACCCGCTACTCTGTGTTTGAGAATGTAAGCCACATCGACATCCCGGTGCTGAGGTCTGGGGACCTGACAAATGAGCTCACTGTAAAGTGCTCCACCAGACAGGGTATGGGGTTCTACTTGTTTATTTTTATGTTCATTATGGCTTAGTTATAAGTTAATTATGCTTTCAATATGCTCTCAAGTATATTTTTAACCTTATTCATATTGCTGTTTTTGCTTTTATTTTAATTAACATTTTTTTCAAAAAACATTTTGAATGAGAACATTCAATATGCGTGGGCCATGTGTTGTTTAAAGTTTTTTACCTCTGTTTTCAGACTCTGCTATTGGCAGCCCTGAATTTAATCCAACATCTGATTACGTTGACATGAGCAACATCATCCGATTCGCCAAGGGAGAGAATCATGCTGCATGCAGAGTGACCATCCTTGATGATTCTCTGTTTGAAGAAGAGGAGGGCTTCTTTGTTGAACTGTCAGATGTAAAAGGCGGGAAATTGGGGTCAAAGGTCAAGGTTGAGGTCAACATACTTCCTGACCCAGCTGACGGTAGGTGAAGGCTGTTTGCTACAATTGTAGTTTTTAGTTGCTATGTTTTTACACAGTTATTGATGATTTTATAAAAAAGGTTTTTAGAACAAGCAATATCAGCTTTGACTAATTGGGGATTTGATTTAATGGTAAAATATTTGTCTGTAATCGAAGAGAATTTTTTTGTAATCAAGAGGTGTTCTCAGGATTATTATATAATAATCATAGCGTTAGGAAAGCTTATGAAAACAAGTTTAACATAAAATGTAGCATTGGAAACATTATAATGTCAAAATGTATGAAGATAAAACTTACATGCCTACAAAAAATGTTTCAAGGATGAATTTTAAATGTAAAAGTGAAATGATAAGTATTAAGGAATTTAACAGGATCAGGAAACAGACAGATGGATGCTTCACACCCCACATGTTGATTGCTATCATTTTTACAGACTTAAAAGTTTTTCACCAAAAAGATATATTTAAAAAGTCAAGTCTTTTTGAAACTGTTTTGCAATGATGAATAGGCTTTTAGATACTTGACAGCATGGATAAAGAAATGCCACCCTGTCTGTTGGTTGCTTTCCACTTCAAGATCAGAGGCTTTCAAAGTGAAAGTTCTGTCGAAATGATAGACTCGCTCCAGACTTGGAGACAATATAATCATCCATCTTTCACCTCAACATCGGCCTCAGATTTCAGGACCATCTATCCCCCAGTTTTGTAAAGATTATAGGACCCTTCATTCCATATGGTTTGTGTTGTTTGTAAGTGGGGAGATAATTGTTATCACATAATTTTTCAACACATTTATTAATGTCTTGACGTGGAAACAGATATTTGGCATTAACCCTCACATTCTGAAAATAAGTTGATCAAGTTGCTAATTTGTTCCTGTGTTTAGTTAATTGTAACAGACAGTTGAAGCCTTTATGAAATGGCTAGGGAAGATATGTGTTGACACTAAGAATCATGAAAGCTCAACCAATTACATGTAAAACTATGTCCACCGGATACTGTTGTTTCTGTTGGACCATGTAAACATATATCTTATATGTGTACTCTGCTCTCAGGTTGTAACATTGGATATGTACGTGAATTCCTTTTTATAAAAGCTGAGTTTCAACTTGTTGACTTCTATTGAGTTCTAATCTTTTGACAAATTTTAACATGTTATCATATATTAAATGTTATATATATCAAAATGGCATTGATATATTTGAATTCATATTTCACTTTAATTGACACCACTTCAACAACTTGTAGGAAAAAACACAATATATTTGTGTTTTTGCTTATTTTGATTCAATGTTCAACATTCTACCAAAGTTCTGGAATTGTTTTTTGGTTATTATCATGATGAATGGTTTAGTAGGAGACATAAAGTTCTCTTGGTGCTTTTTTCCCTCTTTAACCATGCTGCGCATTCTGTAGAAAAAACCTAATTTTCTCCAAAATGTTAGGGGAAAAAGGAACATGTTTGTATGTCATCTTGAACGGGAGAATTTTAAGAGATGTGTCAAAATAAGATTGGCATGTTCATTATTTATTTCTCACAAAATTATAATGTTTAGGTTGGAAATATCCATTTTAATCCTGTAGTTTTGTCATGTTAACATCCACTGTTGAGATTCATAAATGCAATGCATGACCATCCTGTAAAGTATCTATTTAAAAAATGAAATAAAATAAAAAAAATGTATTGCTGGTCCCTTAAAATTATGGTTTGTTACAAAGATATACATTAATATTGTAATATCATGTAAAAATATTCATTAATGAGATAGATTGTGATTTGGATTCACATCCATTCTGTTAACTTTGTCAAACAAATCCTTAAAATATGGGTAGTCATAAATTAAATGTTTACTTAAAAGAGCACACTATTAAAATTTCTAATGTTGCATCAAAATATCAAAGGAATGAAATATTTTCTTTTAATATATTAAGGCTGAATAAATTAATAAAAACCATAATTCATTGTTTATAATTTACATTCTCTATTAATATGAACAACAGTCCTGTGGTGTATTGAAATACACTGCATTAACAGATGGATAATTAGCAGACGGACAGACAGAATAGTTTATTGTCCTAAACTAAACAGTTACTTGACAAAACATATCATATATTCACTGAATATTATTCAGACATTCATTATATCCAATGCCAGCATGAATCATGACAAGAAAAAATAATATTTTGAGAAGAAACAAATAAATTATCACTTGTATTACAAATACAACTCCAGAATGTGGTGAAACAAAATTTTAATAACTATAATACCAATAGACTTTTCAGAGCTCCAGTGAACTTAGCAGTATGTTTGAACGAAAACATTTTGTTATGAAAACATGGAAAAAACTTGTCTTTTTTACTTTAAAATGGAAGTTAATGGTTTATTTTTTTAATGCATGTCAATGCACAGGTGTAGTCATGGTGCCACAGATATTTAAATTCTCTTAATTATAAGATATCAACATAATGATGGGGGAATTTTGTGAACTGGGAAAGTTAATCCCACCAGATTTACTCAATTTCGCATAACACAACTATCAGTTATATCCACATTATGACGCAGCTGACATAAGACATCTAAATGAAGCACATATTCACAAATTATAGATCTTCCAATTCAAGCTGCTTATGCTTATAATCATATAACCAAGAACAAATGAATTGTCTTAGAAGCCTCTGCCTACCCCATGCAGTAATGAAGCATTCATTTACCATATCTGCATAGACTGCAGTTTGTGGGAATGCCAGGGAAAACTGTTGCAACACTTTCCAGACATTTTATTTTACATCATATTGTGGGAACACGAATAAAGAATGCATAATTGATGGTCCTGTCTCACAGATTGCAATTACTATGCCACTGTAAAAAGTTTAAGGATTCATTATGGATGGGACTAGTTAATTACAGCAGGATTCGTAGGAGGATCTGCAACAGTTTTTGATTAGATGGCAATTGAATACCTCTAAAAATGACATAAAACTGTGAAAATGATTAGCAAACAAAGGAGAAATGATGCATTCAAGCTAAGATTATTAGCACAAAAGCATTATTTTGACACTTGCAATCTTTATGATGACTTTGTCATGTCTCTAAGATGTTTGAAACTCTTCGTATAATTTTGCATAAATGCAACTTACATTTTACTTGTCTGTACCATAAAAAATATGCATGCATTTATTTTGAGAGTCTAGACAGTGTAAATTTAAAATAAGATCTGAGACAGAGTAGTCTTTCTGGTGCTAAAAATGTAACATATATCTGTTTAATGAAGAAATTATCCCTATGTTAAACTAACTGAGCTTTGCATCATCTGACCACTCTCTGTCCACCTGTTTCTAAAGTCAGTGTTTTACTTTGATGACCAATATAATGTAAAATGTCTTGTTTCTATAGCCAGGGTTTACTTCGACGACCAATTTATGTCCTCTTGTTTCTATAGCCAGGGTTTACTTCGACGACCAATTTATGTCCTCTTGTTTCTATAGCCAGGGTTTACTTCGATGACCAATCTTTGTCCTTCTGTTTGTAGAGCCAGTGTTCTACTTTGATGCAGCGTCATACATGGTGGACGAGAGTGCTGGTGCCCTGGAAGTGAGAGTCTGGAGAACGGGAACCGATTTGTCCCGCCCGGCTAGCATTACTGTGTTCTCCCGCGCAACACAGAGTTCAACTGCCACGGGTATGTTCAACCAATGGAATACCATGATAAAACATCATCGGCTGAATTGGTATTTAAACCATTGGCATTAATTGATAAAGACTTGTATGCTTTGTTGTAGATGTCATTTGTATGATTGCACATGAGCTTATATTAGAATTATGTTTGTTATCAATCATATGTTATGAGTAAAATTGCCTGTGTTTGATTGATTATTTTAAGCCGAAGAAGCACCCACCTACAATAACAGAAGTATTTGTTTCAGTTGGGGAAGACTACCACCCTGTCTCCAAGATAATCGACTTCTCACCCGGAGAGATGGCCAAGACATTCCCTGTGACAATTGTGGATGATGCCAACCGACCTCTGCTAGAGGGACCCGAGACGTTTGAACTCTTCTTCAGTTTCCCTGTAGGGGGCAGGCTGGGCAAACCCAGCATCACCATGGTTACCATCAATGACTCAGTCTCGGATTGTGAGTAAATACTTGTGGTCTCAAAGTTGGACTTATCTATTTGTTTATTTGTAAAGCTAATTAAAAGTTTATTAAAACATTTCATTTTCAGTTACTTAGTTGTAAATATAGCACACTTATAACACTTGCCTTTGATTTGTACGTAGATAACCTTTTATCTTACGGAATTTGATTTTTACAATGGACATAAAAAGATTAATTTAAATAAAATAACACTGTAAAAAATTGTATTACTTGAATTCAGGGCAAATGTTAATGTATGTGTTTCAGTACCCACAATTCAGTTTGAATCAGCTGAGTATCAAGTCCTTGAGACTGAAGGACAGATAGTTGCCATGGTGACTAGATCAGGTGACCTCAGCAGCCAATCACAAGTCAGATGTCATACCATGCCTTTCTCTGCAGATGAAGATGTTGATTTTATGTCAAGGTCAAATGCTGATGACAGTTTGTTGGTATTTCAACCAGGTAACTAAACTGCAGCAATTTTAGTCAGTGTTCATTCAATTTTAAAACTCTACATAAACTTTCTTTTTTACAGTACATGTATGTATTTACATATGACTGCGGTGCACAAAGCAACACAAACATTTGAGTTCAGGCAACAAATAACAAATAAGTGATGTTACTTTTTTCAATGTTGTTGTTATCGTATCACATATTGATGTCTTGTTCTACTCTGCTAGGTGAGCGTAAGACTGGTTGTCGTGTGTTTCTGCTGGATGACACAGTCTGGGAGGGGGTGGAGACATTCAGACTGGTTCTACGTAACCCTAGCAATGCCCTCCCAGGGGCACAGACCTCTACTCTTGTTGCCATTGACGACCCTGAAGATGGTAGGTTCCTCTTTTCTTGGTATTTGGCTAAACAACAAGCTAGAGTGGACTTTAAAATTGGATATAGTCCAAGTTTATCGAACAGGCAACAGAATAATAATGTTTAAAACCATCAAAGCAAAGATGTACAGTGACGCCTACTAATCAAGAGCGTTGGATAATTTATATAGCCTAGACAAGACAATAACTAGATTGAAATGCTAGTACTGGTATTAGTGTGTTTTTGTATTGTCAAGAATCGTGGTTGCTTCCACAAGTCATTAGATTCCTTTGCATTAATTGGTGGAAATTTTCTTTTCAGAGCCAATCATTATGTTTGAGCATGCCCAGTTCACGGTGAATGAGCCGATCATAAAGGGGGATGTGACGCGGGCCAGAATCCCTGTGATCCGATTTGGTGACACCTCGGGGAGGTCAGAGGTCAAGGTTACAACACAGAGCATGAGTGCTAAGGCTGACAGGGATTTTGCACTTCACTCACAGGGTAAATAAAATGCTTGATTGTTGTTTTATTAATTGCTTCAAAATGATCTAGGTGTACTACTAAAAGAAATAAAGGTGAAACATATTTTTAGCTTGAAAAGTCTTGTTATATTTATATGCCTTTTGTGATGACATGTTTTGTAATAAGCATCAAGCTAAAACATACATGAATGTGGGATTTGCTGTAAAGAATGTTCATTGCTGTATTATTTTGTTTCTACATGTTGTGCCTGGTTATGTTACAGTGCTGAGGTTTGAGCCAGGGGTTCACAAGCTGTTTGCCGAGGTTGACATTCTGTATGACAACGTTGAGGAGACCCGGGAGAGCTTTGTCGTCCATCTGTCTGAAGACACCCTGGGTCTGGCTGTTGTCAAGGTCAGTTTACTTGAAGATTATTAGAATCACTTACATTCTTCAAGTTTCACCAAAAGTGTTCATTGGCAATGCTTTTTGTAAAAGGTAATGTGTTTGTAAGAGTATATTTTATAATTTATAGTCTTAAACATTATTATTCTGTTGCCTGTTTAAAAAACTTGGACTATATCCAATTGTAAAGTCCACTTTAGCTTGTTGTTTAGCCAAGAAGTCTAACTATTATATAATATTTGTAAGACATAACAAAATTGATTGTTAAAAAAGCTGTCTCATGTTGCCCTTCTTTCTGTGGTTCAGCACAACAACGAAGCCAGGGTGTTCATCGAGGAGAACAGTCAACTGGTCGACATTGAGCTGCCCCTCTCACCAGTGATTGTGTCGTTGGCTGACCTTGACCGGATTCACGAGGCCTTGACCTTGAGGCCCAGACAGGGCTACCCTGTGGTGTGTGTTTCTGTAAGTATCAACAAAAAACATTCTTTGTCTTATTTTTGCGGTTGATATGCAAGATTGACTTATGAAGAATGCACAGATGGTTTTAATTAAAGTTTTCTGTAGATATTAACACGTAAAAGCCTGCAGTTTTAGCTGATATAGTAGTTTTAAGAATGAACAAAGAGGGTAAAAAAAACAGAGTTTACGTTCAATATTACTACACTTTCCAAAAAATTAACACATACCGTAGACATACACATGTAGATCTAGATATTATTTTGTCTATTTTAACAGCCCTGCAACCCCATGCACCCCAAATTCCAAGATGTGCAGCAGAAATGCCAAGCCGCTAAGATAGACGACCAGCAGACCAAGTTTAGGTGGCTTGTGGGGGAGTCGGGAGGTCAACTGTATGACCTTGACCTGGCTACAAGGTTCACCCGCGTTAGAAATGTTACTCTTGACAGTGTCTTCTTTACTGCAGGTAAATTAAATCAAATCAAATGTTGACAGACTGTACCAAAATAGGTCTCATTTCCAAAGAATGTGTAAATCTAGTCTTATATGATTCTTACATTTTTTATTTTAGGATATATTTTTTTCATATGATAACCCTTTCTATTAAATTGTTTTCTGTTAATATTTTCATTCCATTTACAAGATCTGTACATGTTTAGCTGTTTTATATTAGTAGTCTCTGTAGGTAACAAATACCTTGTTATAACAGGTAGTCAGGTGCAGTGCTATGCCAGGGCGGTCACTGTGAATGGTGATCCTGGTCAGGAGAAGGCCAGCCCAGTGGTCAGTATTGACACGGGTAGGGGCGTGTGTCCAGGCAGGGGGAAATCTACTTCCCCGTTCAGTGCAAAACTCAGATACACTGGTAAGTTAGGATAATAACGGATACATATATGTGTAACATGTTGTTTTCTATGTTTCCTTGTATAATATTCTGCGCTGTTCTACCATATTAAGATTTAACCACTATTGAAAAAAGGTGTATTGCAGTTTTACAGAATTGTACAAAACAATGTTTAAAGCAATTATATCTGCCTTACATTATATTAACAAATGCAAACTACCAAAAATATCTTAAACTAATATAATCTTTACATGACAGTTATAACGTTTTTGCAGGCCTGCATGACGGTGATCACCCCAGTTCCATCCACGTGACGGTCCATGTTCCCCACGTGGACGGCTCATTCCCCGTCATCTCAACCCAGCCATTGTTCAACCTCACTCACGCCCTCGACTGTGGCACAGCATGCACGCAGCAGGTGCGGTGCTCGAGCCTTACCCTAGGCAGTGTGCTGGCGCGGCAGTCTGGGTTTGTGGAGTGGGCGGCTGGGGGAGAGGAACTAGAGGGGCTGCAGCCATATCAGCACAGTGAGGCTGTGAGGGGACAGGAGACCGTCATGCTGTACAGGTACCACATGGATTCTGTATCCAAACATGCTTGTGCTACCTGTATTGAGAACAATTTTTTTAAACATGGTCTTTGCTGTCTAAATATCATAATTATGTAAAAATTTTGGAAATTAAAATGAAGACAGGACCAAAACTCTTTGACTTAGAGAGCGGAAACCCTAATTTTGGACAATTCAAGGGCCATAATTCAGGAGTGCATTGGGGGATTTGGCAGGTTATAAAACTTGGTCGAAATAAGTTTTTTACTATGTTGTCTGATATGGTAGGATAGTTTTGTGATTTTATATGGTGTCTATACCTGACGCATTTTTTATGTTGTTTCAGAAACCTTGACCTTGCATCATGTGTTTGGACGTTTGAAGCCTACTTCACAATATCTGAACTGCTGGAACACTGTAGTGCAACAATACATTCTTCAGTTATGGTAGTTTGCACTATATATTTTTCAAATTCACTATGTTCTCTTAAACAACCTTGACTTGTAGGTTGAATGTGTTATTGACACATAATATAATATAATGTAATATACATTTCTGGTTTACAGGCCTGCATTCTGTTTGTAATAAAGACACAGTCCCCACTCAGTGATGATAATTACTGTGCCCCGCAGCGTTTTGTTTCTTACCTTTGGCTTTTGTAGCAAAGACAGCTGAAATATCATTTCATTGACATGTTCTTTCTCTCTGCAATCAAGGTGAAGGACAGCCCCCAGTCAGTGATGACCTTGACACTGCCCCTGACTGTCTCCACTGTGACCTTCACCCCTGGCTACCCAGGCAGCTGGGGTGTGCATGGCAGCCAGCATGTGAACACACTACGGTTCATCTATACCACAGACAGTGTGTGGAGTGAGGGGATTGCTGCTGAACCATCCGCAGCTGGGCTGGAAGGTGAGTTGTTGTCAAATTATTTCTTGTTAGATCTATATAAATTACATCTTGTAGAATTAGTGCAATGGCTTGTGTTTAAGTTTTATAATAATATATATTATGGAGTCTGATGATTGGATACATATATATGTAACATATTTAGAAAGCGTAAGACAATTACAGCTTACTGTCATCATAGAAGAAGAAGATTTATTCACACAAAAAAACCCATAAATATACACAAATGACAAGGCCGTTATGGCCCATAGTTAGGTTAAATACATAAATGGAGCCAAAAAAAGTCACAACTTGTATTTTGTCATTGAGAGGACACACATTGACACATGAATGTTTGTTGCAGGTCGCCTGTACCCCAGTAGTATCAAGGTGGGCAGTGATGAGCGACTCACTGTCATGTTCCGAACACACCCCACCAACTTCCGCGGGCAGCTACTTTACAGGACAGGTGGGTTGGGGCCTTTGATAGGTCACATTCAATGGGAAACAAAATACAAATATTAAGATACGTCTTTTAATACCATTATATACATGTACTTTCGAATGATCTGGATTTGATCAGAAATTTGTTGAGGCAAAGGGATTTTTGTCTGCATCTCTCAGTATAGAGTGCTTATATTGAAACATCTGCAACTGTCTAGATGATATTGGTGCATCAGTCCACTCAACTAACCACACGGGACTGAGGTTTGACCTGCGACCTGTAGACGAGGAGAACGACAACCCCGACTCCTTGAGGCAACATTGGTCCATCACATCAACCACTGCGGTAAGCTGGAGTTGTATGGTGTCATGTGACAATGAATTGAGGGCTAGCTAAAGAATTGGTGATGTTTTTCTTATTTGTTTGAGTATAAGACTATACTTCCCTCTTTGTAGTATCGTAAATTAATCAGAAAGTAGGATTTTCTCAGTTCTTTGATAATCTATAACAAGTTCAATATATACCAGTAAATGTGTTTATAGTCATGTGTCTTAATTATTAACTTTTCTTTTTCTTTCAGCTCAAGGACTACAGTGGCAACTACAGAATCCAGTTTCCATGCCAACGAGTCTCTCAACCAATCAGCTTCCTTACATTCAGCCTACCAATCAGATTGCAGCAGGTGTCCGACACTGTGCCATCCAAGTTTAGTCTGAATACAGGCCTGAAATTGATCAGAAATATGGATATTGTGACTGCAGATAAAGGTTCAGCCAACAAACCTATGATATTTGCTCCAGGTAGGTTTTAAATCTAATTTAAACATTTCAAAAACTCTGGGAAAAAGTCTAGGAAATCTTCATTTATGTAGAGTCTACAAAATTCACATTAATATTCCCTTTTCTTATAATTTGACAATTTTAGTTGATGTCTAATAAGTATGTTACTAAGCTCTAGAAAAAAGCTCAATTCTATCATGGTATGAAATCTAGGTCTGTTTTTTTTACATTTTGCAAGCTTGTTTGTTTAAATAAAATTAAAAACATATATGATGTGAAAACAAAAATATATTTTTTTAGTGACAATGTTAAATGGTACACATACTTGTATATTGTACATATAACTGTACAATTGTCCAATCTACTAAGCATGTTTTACATCTGTTTCAAGGAGACACAGTGTACGTCCATCTGGACACAGACCCCGTATTGTCAGCTGGTTACAGTGTGGCGGTGGAGAAGGTGTTTGCGTGTACGGCGGTGGCCGGTTACATTCCACTATACAACCCGGACGTCGGGGAGTACGGCTGTGTGGGCAGCACGGACAAGCTGGAGACTGTGGTCCGTCTCCTGGTAAGTGCTTATACAGGCAATATCAGGCATTAATATTAGTTGCAATACCATGTTTTCAAGTATGCTACTTTGCTTTAAGAATAATGCATATCATATCAATAATTGATAAATAAGATTTCAGTTTCTTACATAACCACAACATGGACCAATGAAAGAATTACAACCACTGTTTCTGTTGTATGAATGTTGGAATGACCATTAGAAACCATACTCAATGACTCTCTCTCTGCAGGACACAGAATCACCTGAGTCTGTGGACACTGGTTTCCGTGGTGCCCTGTTCCGGGCCCAGCTCGGTAGTCATGGCAACATTCCAGGGGCTGGCGGCTTCTCCTTCCTGTCCACACCTCTCTTCCAGGTACACACGGCACAGATTGCAAACTTATAACACATGTCGTCAAATAGTTTAGTGACAATGTCACGTTTTGATTTTATAATTAAAAGAATACATGAATGGTTAACAATTTATTTTCTTGTTTGACTTCTAATGGTTTCAAAAGTACCATTGCAGATTAAGTAGTAGTTTATTGATAATAGTGTACAGTTGTAGTTAGTTGCTGTTATGTTGTAATCTCTATATCATAATCTTCTTTATCATAAATGTTGCATATATTTTTTCAGGAAGCACCAGAGAAGCAGTGGTTCATTCATGTTATATTCACCAAAACACTCACAGATGAAGGTTCAGTATTCAGAAGAGGAGCTCCCTTAAAACTCACCACACAGAGATTTCTAGACAGTAGCTCCGACAAACCAGGGGTTAAAAAAGGAACAAACTTAGCTCCCTTGTTTCTTGACGCACAAGGTAAAACGTGGCAGAAAGACCATAAGGTTCAGTCAGACAATCACACTGAAGACACCCAAGGTCAGATGCCCCTAATAGTAGCCATCATAGCTGGAGCCATAGTACTGCTGATTGGACTATTTATTACTGTGATATTCATACGCCACCGGCGGAAGCAGACGTCACCGCCACCTACTCCGTCTGGCACAATCACTGTGCTGTCCACCTCACCCGGCCAGACCAAGGTCATTTCCAACTCACATGTATTCAAACCTCATCCTCACCAAGCCAATGTCTGAAACAGCAAGCTATAATTATATGAACAAACCTCATCCTCACCAAGCCAATGTCTGAAACAGCAAGCTATAATTATATGAACAAACCTCATCCTCACCAGGCCAATGTCTGAAACAGCAAGCTATAATTATATGCACAAACCTCATCCTCACCAAGCCA
>Ga0224511_10002509_pt1 | contig 12427 bp, 8 predicted proteins | sample SF_May12_sed_USG_2_FD_169988 | JGI IMG/M metagenome (GOLD analysis project Ga0224511, IMG submission 169988) | Sediment microbial communities from San Francisco Bay, California, United States - SF_May12_sed_USGS_8_1 | ecosystem: Environmental > Aquatic > Marine > Sediment | place: USA... | reverse complement strand
ACACAGCACCAGTAACACTAACTAGGTGACTAACTGGTAAATGAGTAAGTAACTAGTACTAGTAGCCTGTAACTGTAGGTAACTGACTGAGTTGGACTAAACTAACTGAGTAACTCACTCCCCTGGTCCCCTGTCAGTCAGGATGACACTCGCAGCCACACTCGCTCACAGTCACTAATAGTCACTGCCGCATCAAGTATAGTAGCTGACTCACTCACTCCTCTGTCCTCTGACTCATTACGACTGGTGGGACTGGGGCTGGATTCTACTGACTCACTCTACAGTTCGCAGGCTAAGCAAAGACAGTTTTAGTGGAAGTGGAAATAGATTAAAAGTGAAAGTTGTCTGCGACTGCAAGTTCCATTGTTAAGTTTACTTGCTGAGCCTGAGATTTCAACTTTGAATGATGAACCTAGTTTCAAGTTTGGTTACTTACCAGTTACCATGGACTAAAGTAAAAGACTAGACTAATTCTAAAGCTGCCTTCCGCAGTCAATAACTCTACTCTATAAATTTAGTTACTTACTAGTTGCGTAGTTAGATTAGAAAGTTGCCAAGTGGTCAACAAGTAGCCTAATTGGTAATCCATGCTGTTAGTGTCAAGTCTCAACGGTACAAATTCAGTAGCTGAGGTCAGATTTGAGCTCTTCAGCTGGTTCTTAGTCACTCAATATTGAATGATAACACATATTGAGAGAATGATCTCTTATCATCAATAATGCCAATGTGGCTGTGCTCGCAGTCAATGAACCATTGTTACACACAGTACATAAAACCTCTCTGGGATACATATCACAAAAGTATTGCCCCTGTTCTTAGTTGGCGGCTTTCCGTAAATCAAAGAAGTCCAAGAAGAAGGACCCACTAGCAGGCAATGGGGATATGTCAGACACTGCATCTGAGGTTGGATCCGAAGCTTCGTTCTCCACGGTGAGTGAATCAAGCCAAGACCACTTCACTCTCCAAAAATCATCATTTATGAGAAATAGTCCGCATTTATCAAGTCATAATTCGCTTTCCAGATAATTCCCAATACAAATGGCAACCATGTTGAGCCCACTTTGGTACGTATTTTGGTAGCAGCATGCTGGAATGCCATGCTTTGGTGGTGCTAACCCGCTGTGCATGTTGCCTTCAAGCCATTGATTGTTCTTTTTCACAATGCAAGTCATCGACATATTTCAGAAGCATTATCGAAAGACCAGTCGAGCCTAACCCCACCTCAACCCAGCTAAACCAGAATATAAATGATTTAAATTCTACTTATGAGCACTAACTGTAACGATTGTTCTCATTACAGATGAGCGAATCAGACCTGATACCCTCTCCGCCAATGAGCGCGGACTATGTCTCAGCAGAGGTAAGCGGTTGGAAAGACTGCCATGATAATGTGCTTCAAATGGTTGGAGCCTATCCATGTGTGATCTTAATACAATCTGGGTGCAGCCTTGGTGCTTTGTTTTATTCTACTACATTCCTGATTTACAATGGCCAGTGTAGGCTGTTGTTAGTATAGTTGATGTAAATGCGTAATATCTGACTCTGATGTAATTGTAGGTTTTTAAAGGGAAGGGTCAGTTTAAAATTATTGAGTCGCTAATGACCCAAAAATTAAGCCTGCAAAGAGACTTAGTGGTCCCGTTATACTTGCCTCGGAATGAGAATGCGATTTGTCATCGATTAATCCTAAAAGCCATCCATGTTTTGATGCAAAGTACACGTGTGCAGATTCTACTAATCCATCTGTGTATTGGTCACGTCACGCAGCCAATTGTTACCATTGCAATGGCACAACGCACGGCCTGTTGGCGCTACAGTAAAAAAAAGTATCGCATCACACCTATTGTATATGAGCAGTGTTTTGCTACTCTTGCTGTTCATTCTAGCGTTGTACCAAACTTAGTGTCTGTACAAATTTATGCCCCCATACGTTCGCATACTGTTTGCTTTAGATGGGTACATTAGGTCTGCGTTTCAGGATTCTGCTAGCGATGGGATGGCCGAGGATACTTTGGTCGGCCAGATAAATGCCAGTGTTATAGAGAAGGAGCTAGTTTATTATGAGCGGCGAGTCGCAGAACTTGAAGAGCTTGTCAGTGGTAAAGACGCCGCCCTGCGATCGATGAGTGAGGATCTGGAACGACTCCAGAGTGGTGCTGGTGACTCTAACGCTGTGTCAGATGAACAGGAAGTTCAATCGCTACAAGTAGAAACCCAAAAGCTGGCTGCGCATGTAGGTTCAACATTCGCTAACTGGATGCTATCTTATTTAACAGTTTTAAACAACTTTTGTGAACAGTCAGCTCGTAGAGTTAATTTTTGTAAAGATTAATCGTCTTTGTTTGCCCGTTGAAAATTGGAGCGAAAATTTTGTTACTAGGTTGTATCTTTGTGTCTGCCTTGGGTTGCATAATTTATTCAGCTGTGAGAAACCGATGGTTAGAAATTTGATGTGCACCTTTAGACTGGCCACCGCTGACTCGAAACTCAGGACCCAGGCCAGGCACGCTGTTCCCATTGTGTGCTCACACCGACATCTCCCTGCTGTAGTTGCAGCATTATCAAGTCGCTGTAGCTGAGCGCGACTTGATTATTCAACAGCTGACAGAGAAAGTTCGCCAGATAGAGAACACAACACCCCAGCCGCCCAGTGAAGATATAGACTTTGAGCTGGATTCATTAAGGCAGCAAGTCACAGCGCTTACAGATCAACTTGGGCAGGTGGGGTTATGCACATGTAATCATATTGTGATAGCTGTACCTTTGTGGCCCAGACGTGTTCAAAGTACAGGCTTGTTGAAAAGTGCGCGGCGCGTCCAGGTTTGTATCCAGTATTGATATGTCCCTGGGCGTGTGACCTCACCATAGCGATGGGCTCCGGTGTTTGGTTTCGCTGGAAGCCATATGATCATGCTAGTTGTGTCAGCAGTCTGTACCTTTGTGGCCTAGAGTTGTTTAAACCTTTGTGCCGGGTTTATATACAGTGTTCAGACCAGTATGAGGGATCTCATCATAGTGATGACCTTCAATGTTTTTTTATGCAGGCGAATGCAGCTTTAGCCAGACAGGCAGCTCCTTCGCCTCAACCAATTCTAGATGCCAAGTCGGAGATCATTTCACTTCAACAGAACCTGGCCACCAGGGAGCATGAACTCGATGCCTATAGACAGGCAATACGAGAGAGGGATGCAGCCATTACTCAGCTCAGTGAGGCAGTGCAACTGCGTGACCGGACGACGGATCAACTCAAGGTAGGTTGCTTTTGGCCACCCTAGCTTTGTAGTACTTATTTAATTTTGTTTTAATCATTCCAGTAATGTATTTGAACCACTAGTATCCGAGTTATCCCGAGATTATACGGGTGCATTTTGCCCGTCGTATCCCAAAACTATCAGACTTGTCAGGCCCCTTTTTGAGCACAAATGCCTCTCTGATGTGAAGGTTGCTTATTAGAAACTGAGAGCCGATTAAACGCCCGAAAACCAGAAGCTAACCGAGAAAATCTGAGTTGCACTATAGTGGGACGGTCTGGCAGTCGCAGAATGAGATGAGTGAGAGGTAGTTTTGGGCTTGAGTCTGACTCGCGGACTGGGTTTACGACTGAGTGACAGCGGTATTGATACTGATAATCTTTACAAGGCATCACACATGAAAGTACAACAGTGCAGTTTATTCTCAGTGTGGTTGCTCAACTCACCATAGCACACAAGACCAGAACTAGTAAAAATAAGCGTAACTGGTCCAAACCGCGAAGTAATTATCACCGAAAGGCTGATGAAATGAGAATATCGCAATTGCGGCTTAATACGTGTGTCTGCTGAATCATCAATGGTGAGGGTTGGTACCCCAGATTATGCTTCCTGAAAGTATGTATATGTAACTAATGATAACGAGCCGATGTCTTAGGGTTTAAACTTGGTATCCAGTATCTGTTGACGAGCAAAATTTCATGAAAACATGTCCGATTAGAGCCTTTGGGGCCTCTATCATAAAGCTCTGGGGCCATTAGCTAGGACTATTACAATTAAAAAGCGACTCATATAAAGTCGTAGTTTACTGTTGACTTTTGCCTGCAATGCTGTATAAAGCTAATCCATGTCCGCAAGATTTGTATCTGGATATTTTGGGCTTCAAAAATGTCATCAAAGTTCACCCGTATAATCCCGTTATTAGTAAACCATTCTGCTTCAGAGTCACCAACTGTCGATTCTAAACTCTTTTTGTGCTTTGTGTGTAGAGTGAAATTGCTGAGAAGGATGAGCGACTGCAGGCGCTTGGTATGAAGTTCTCCAAAAAACAAGAAGAGATGAGTGAATTGGCTGAACAGTGTGACCTTTTGAAAGCCAAAGACGATGAGAGCTCCCTGATCATAGAAGCTCTGAAGCAGGCAGCCGGTGATAGAACTCATAGTGAGGTGGACAGCATAGGTAAGTGATGGAAAACCCTATTGAATTTTTCAGGCATCTGCATTAACACAGTCGTAAAAGGGAGAGATTGTGGCTTGGCATAGGTGACCATGTTCGTGCGTCAGTTTGCGCTTTCCCCCTCGGATTCAGATTGCCGCTTCAAATGAAAGGGGCCCACCCTCGGGGTACCAACTCTATGGGGCAAACCATGGACATCTTGAAACAAACCATTAGCTTAGTGATGCCATCTATTCGTAAAACAAAATGATCTTATCCTATACGGGATCGCTATGCTAAAGGACCCTGTATGAGGCCAATCCTTCACACGACATGGCTGCATTAGCATAGTCGTGTAGGCTAGCAATGATAGAGGAGTTGGTATGAGGCCTCGCTTTAGTTTGTTTTCGTTTGACTGTAGCCTCTGGTAGTATCACTGAGGAAGAGATGGAAGAGAGACAGCAGGGCTTACGTAATGAACTCGATGAGCAGTTCGGTCAGAACATGATGGCAATGAAGGAGAGCCTCAATGAACAGTTTCATGACACTCAGAGGAAGCTGGAAAGTGAACTGGAGCATGCTATGGCGCAGGTACCCATTTGGCTGTTCATAAAAAAGTGTGCTGCCTGAATCCGCTAGAACTACCAAGTTTCAAAACTTTCTCCCAAGACTTTCATCTCTAACCATTTGTTATCTTGACATTTGTACTTTGCTGACTGGCTTCATGATTGTAAACGCTTGTTGAAGGGATTCTGAAGTTTCTACCATGCCCTTATATGTTGATCTTTCACTGGATATTTTTTAGTGAAATCAGAACTAGATAATTATGGACAATTAGTAGCTCAGCTGCTCCTGACCAATCACGAACCACAAACCCCATAAAAAAACATAAACATTACCCGATACCATCACTATATGTTCAATCAAAATCCACACGGAACTCCAATAGCCCTTTAAGCTAGCGGATACACTGGGACAGTTCCACGTCAAAAATCTTAAATTGTTCTTATGTATTAGGTTAAGAATTGGGAAGCCTGGGGACAGCAAGCCCAGGCTCAGTTCCAGCAACAGCTCCAGCAGCAGATTCTTACTGTGACTCAACAGCTTGCGGAGAAACACAGCACTGAGCTAGCACAACTGAAACAGAGCTCTACTCTTCCTGAAGGAGAGAGGGTACGTATTCATCTATGTTTTATCATTCAATTCATCATTTGTTCTGCTTGCAAACACGCTGATCGCATTGGGTATCACTGACAAACGTGGGCTGGTTGACAGAGGTTGCAGTTGGAATTTAAATAGCGAGCTATTCTATCATTGTTGGTTTGGCAGTATCATGATGATCAGTGTACTGACTGTGTTTTAGCTGCCAACACCAGCTGACGACTTGGTCAGGCTTCGTGCCCAGCACCAGGAGGAGATGCAGGTCTTAGTTGATACCGCTGAAGAAGAAAGCACATCTTTGCGAGAGCAAATCAGTCGACTGGAGACCCAGCTGGAACAATTGAATACGCGCCCGGTAAGTAATATAATAAAGTGTATAAAGAAGACAGGCAGTCTTATATGATGGACTTTATGGGTCTGAAATTATGCTCATTTACAAAAAATATTTGTATCTTAGCAGCAGAACGGTGAGACGGACTCCCTGTCTACTGGCCAGGTCGAGCAGCTTGGCACGCAGCTCAGAGCAGCTATTGAAAAAATAGCGAAGACTAACCAAGAGAAAATAGAAGCCGAGGCTCAGCTCAGTGAGACACAGCAACAGTTATCAGTCCGCGACCAGGAATTCTCAAAGGTGAGAGAGCTACCTCCCAAATATCTGCTTGAACTACCAAGAATTCAACTACGTATGGCCTGTAGCAAATGTTGTTAAATGTGTTATCATAGGTTGGTGGACAGCTGACTGAGATCACAAGCCGAAACACTGCTCTTCGGTCAGAAAACGCACAACTGGAGAATCGCCTGGTCCAACTTAATACAGAGCTTACTCAGGCCCAGAGCTCCCTAGCCAAACTTTCAGAAGAGGCTGAGGCATTGCGTGAGGCGCAGGTGAGTTAAAGTATGGGAGATTGTCTCACTGACTCAGCATGTAATTCTCCCAACGGCAATTTGGGTATTCTCTCTCATTGTGGGCTATTTGGGTGCCATCAGCATTTGTAATCTGTGCTCTTTGAGTCACCATGTGAATCAATCACAGAACAAGTCGCAGTCGAGCAAGTAAGTCAACCACTGCATGAGTCAAACTAACCCGCTTAATTTCTTGCATGTCCTTTTGATTCTGGTGCTGTGGTGATTGGTGATTTCTCACATTAGGCTGAAGGTGATAGTTCGCTGCAAGTCATGGAAACTAAACTCAACTCACTTCAAACTGAGAACTTCCTTCTGGAGAAAGAACTCTCTGCTCTGAGAACAGAACGGGAACCCATCTTACCTGAACCTGATCAACTCCATGAATCTAAATTGAGAGATGCAGAAGACGAAGAGATGCGAACTGATGATTTCAGTGCGCAGAAAGATCAATTGGAAGCAGACCTAACTAAACTGAGGGAAGAAAATGAAGAACTGGTGTCGTCTAAATCAAATCTTCAGGAAGAGCTAGGGTGTTTGCAAAACAACTTTGCAACTTTAAAGGAAAAAATGGAACTCTCTGTTGCTCATGAACAGACACTGGCTGCCAATAAGAATCAATTTGCGGAGGAAATATCTAGTCTCTCTGAAGAGCGCAATGCTTTAAAACAACAGAAAGACTCACTGCTCGAAAGAAACAAAGTCATGGAGGAAGAGCGAAACATACTGAGGGATGAACGTAATCGACTTCAAGTTGAGGCTGCAAAGCGGGAATCTACTGGGAATACGGAGTTGTCAGAAATGCAACAAGAGCGAGACAGGCTTACTACTCAAATAGAGGAGTTGATCGCTGAGAAGTCAACATTGGAGGCAAGCCACAATTCAATGAAACAAGAACGAGATGATCTTGATTTGAGAGCATTCAAACTACAAGAGCAAATTGAAAATATATCGCAGCAATACAAAGCGGAGCAAACAGCATTGTGCAATGAAAGGAACAGTCTGCTAATGGAGCAGAACAGCAATCAGAATGCGCGTGATGATTTTAAAGTCCTGCAAGACGCTCTACTTTCTGAGAAGGAAACTTTGAAATCGGCATTGGAAATAGTGACTAAGGAGCGCGACGAGCTCTGTGATGAAAAAGTGATGATTCAGCAAAGGGCGGAGGAAGCCAAATCCGAGCTGGTAAGTGAGACTGAGCGCTTTACAGAGCAGCTGGATCATCTCTGTGTTGAAAAAGAATCCCTGCTGATTGAGTTAGAAAATATGCGGGAAAACCTTTCTCTCACAACTGAGGGTCACCGCAACGCCGCTGAAGCTTCTAAAAAGATGGTCACTGATCTGGAGCGAAAATGTGAAAAGTTGACATCAGAGAGAGAATTGCTTGTCACTCAGATAAAAGAGTTGATCGCTGAAAACAAAATCGAACTAGCCTCATTGCGTGATGAAAGGGACAATCTGCTAGGTGAACGAAACAGTGATCGTAATGAACTCGATGAGCTCAAAGTTGCACGAGATGCGCTTCTTTCTGAAAAGGAAAACTTGCAATCGGCATTGGAAAGCATGACCAAAGAGCGAGATGAGTTCTGCGGCCAAGGATCGATAATTCAACAGAAGTTTGAGGACGCTGAAGCACAGCTAGTAACAAAAACTGCACAGCTCACAGAGCAGTTTAATCAAGCGCGCGATGAAAAAGAGTCTGCGTTGGTTGAGTTGGAAAAATTACGCAAAGACTTCATTGACGAGACTGGAAGTCACCAGCAGAAATGTGAAGCGTTGGTCTCTAAAATTGCTTCACTTCAAACCGCAGCTGAAGCTCTTTCTAGGGAACGTGATGAACTTTTATCACAGCAGCAACTCCTTCAATCTGCCATGGAGACCCAAATTAAACACTCAACACAGGTCTTAGGGGAAAAAGCAGAACTTCAACAACAGTGTGAGGAAGTAAAGCAGCAGTATGCTGAGCTCAGGTTTTCTGCAGATGAGCTTAAGGCTGAGTTATCAGATTTGCGGGGTCAATATGGCAGACTCTTGAATGCGCATACTGTACTCAAAGAGCAAATGGAGGTTTCAAATTCTGAAACTGAACAGAAACTCCTCAAAGAACTTGATCGAACTCGTGCTGAGCTTGAGTCAGCAATAAAAGAAAAGATTGCTATGAAAAGAGAAGTTGAGCAAATTCGTGAAGAGTTGGGCGTAATACAGAGTGTATGTGAAAGCACGAAACTTGCTAGTGAGGTTCTGCAGAGTCAAAAAGATACACAGGATGAAGTGCTTAAAGAAACTAGTAAGCGGTTCGAACTTCTTGAAAACGAACTTTCTACTGCCATAACTGAAAAGGAATTACTGCAGCAATCACTCGATACCCGCACTCAGCAATTTAGTTCTGAGAAGGAAGTCCTGGTGACTCAATGCCATCAATTGAGCATTGATAAAGCGGCTTTGACGGCAGAGCTTGAAGTTGCGCGCGAGCTGTCAACATCTGAAAAGGAACTTCGTCAGCAAGCATCAGAAGCATTGAATAAGGCAAGTTATGAGCTTCAGGGCAAATGTGAAGCATTCACAATAGAAATATCTACCCTTCAAACCGAAAATAGAGCTCTGTCTTCAGACCGTGATAGTCTGCTTTCTACTCAGGAAAGCCTTCAAGCGCAGTTGGAGGCCTTTGAGACCAAGTTGAAGCTGTCAGCTGAAGAGAAATTGGCTCTCGAAGACCAGGTTGAAGCAGCCATTCTAAAAAACAGTGAGCTCACATCATCTGCCGATAGCCTGAAAATCGAACTAGCAGATTTGCAAAGACAAAACAGTAGGCTCATGGATGCACATGCTCTACTGAAAGAGCAAATAGAAACCTCGAATTCTGAAACTGAGCAGAAACTCCTCAATGAAGTCGATCAAGTCCATGGGGAGCTTGAGTCAGCTATAGCAAAAGAGAATGCCATGGAGCGGGAACTTGACCAAGTACGTGCAGAGTTAAGCGCTCTGCAGATTAAATGGGAAAGCGTTAAACTTGCTAATGAAGTGCTAGAGGCTGAAAAAGTTGCCCAGGATGGGAACTTCCATGAATATACTGAGAAAATAAAGACTTTAGAGGCTGAGGCTACTCAGCTGCTGTTTGACAAGGAATCTCTTCAGCAGACCAATGCAGCGATGAAAAAAGAATTGTCGGGTATTGCAGAGGAGCTTCAGAATGTACTCTCTAGTCACTCGGATTTACTAACGCAATTCAATTCGCTGACCGAACAACAAGAGAGTCTCCAAACCGAGCTGGAGACATCGAAAGCGAAAGCTGAAGAGTACGAGTTGCAACTCGCAACAGCTGAGGGAGTTCTACTTAGTAAAGATGATCAAATTCAATCGCTTTCAAATCAGCAGCAGGCTATGCAGAAGTCCAAGGAGGAATATCAAGACGAACTGCACAATAAACAGCAAATCATTGAAACGCTGGAGGATGCAGCCCAGGAGTTTGCAGCAGAGCGGAAGGGCTTACAATCTTATATAACAGAACTTGAAAGAGACCGCTCTACTTTGCAAACCTCTACAGACGATGTGAATGCTGAGCTGATCGAAGTAAAAAGAGCTCTTAAGGTGATTGAACTTGTTCATGTGTGCATGGTCGCTTAATAACCAAGTTTTGCAATGTAGTGAATGATGAGAACTCCCCCAGGCTGTATGCATCAAACCAACATCCACTTCACCTGCTGTACAAGCACTTCTAAATCTCTATATCCCTGTCTGTGTTGCTTATATGTTAGTTGAATGTGCTATATGTCTGATAGTGGGATCAGTGGCTAAAGCCCTGGGTTTGAAATCGTAAGATTCTGGGTTTAAGCCCCCGGCCATACAGGAATGGCACTGTGAATGTGAGCTCGTTCCTCCCACAAATTTTAGCTCAGAGAACAACACCCCTCCCTTTAAGTTGAAGCTTTGATACTGACATGCTCGCGGTGGCACACGCAACGCCATCACTGGTGAACTAACAAGTATCTAACTCCGCAACTTTACAGTACAATTGTGAAGAGTTTGTTAGGAAAATAATCTGATTTAAATCATTACGGGGCAAAAATTGCCGGGGTTGACTTATCACTATGAGATTGAGTCATAGGGAGGATTTACCTGGGTTTATTTTGCAGGCTGCTGAGGACAATCTAAAAAATCACCAAGACTTGCAATCATACATTGCTGAGCTGGAAGCTGTGCGCACCGCTCTTCAGGCTTCTGTGGATGACGGCAAAACAGAGCTTGAGTCGATAAAAGTTTCTCTCCAAACTGAACGCCAAACAGTCAGCTTATTGCAAACCGATTTAGAGGCCGAGAAACAAACAATAGCCTCTCTGCGCGCTTGTCTGAAAGATGAACAGGAGAAAATGGCAGTCCTGTGTAAGGATTTGGATGCCGCCAAGGAGAGCTCAACCACACTTCAAACTAATCTACTGGTGAGTGCTCAGTCTGTGTGAATTCACATTGCCGATAGGAGTCGGGTAGCTATTGTCTGTCTCAGGCAACCAAGTCCATCATTTTATTACCCATCACAGATGGTGAGTAAAAGAGACAGCTACATTCCACACCTCCTACTCGATTGGGCTTGGGCATACAGGCCCAGAATTGTTGGCAATGGCAAACTTCCTAGCAACATCGCATCTACGTGCGTGAATAACCCAATCATCGTGTGTTGCAGTTAGCTGAGAACAATGTACTCGAAACCAACCGTGAAAAAACCACAACTCTGGAGCAAAACGAACTGCTCAAATATGAACTAAAGGAGTTGCGGGCCAGGCTGAAAGATGTGGAAAGTGCTCCGCGGGAACAAAGCTCTCATGCTGAAGATGTAAGTTCTGTTGGAATAATCAAAGGAAATGCGAATAATTCCAGGCAGATGTGGGAACATTTGACTAATCTCTGCTTTCAGCCACACTTATTTTTTAGTTTGGCTCTCAGTTGTTGATAGACCGACAATCTGAGAATACATCTTGTTTGGTGATGTATTGTAATTTCATGTTCTGTGTTGCAAGCTCGATATGGCAGTCAATGTGGCTCTGCGCCAACAAAAGATGGAGCTGGATGGCAAACACGCTGACGCTTTACGCCGCGTAGCAGATGAGCTCGCCGCGAAGGCTGATTTTGCAAGGAAGCAAGTTGAAAGTGAACTGCAGCAAAAGTAAGTGTGTGACCGATTCATCCCATAACTTTGCTTCTAGCAGGGCAATGGGTCATTTCCATACACGATATTGTGACTCTATTCAAGTTTTATCCGTGATTCCTTGATCCCTACAGCCAGGTATCAGTTCTTTGGCTTGATGGCTCTGCACGAAATATTGTAGGTTCGTTTCGGAGATGCAGGCTGTCAAATATGAACTCGTCGCTGAGAGAGAACAAAAAATCAAGGATTTGAAACTTGCGTTCAGTCAAGATTCAACCCGCAAGATGCAAGACCTATATGATGATCTAGAGGTGAGGACATGGTTAACTCTTGTCTAGTGAAAGGTTTCTTTCTTTTTGTTCTAAGCCTTTGCTGTCATGTCCTTTGCAGAGTGGCCTCAAATTCACAGGCCTTTTTAGGGTTGCATAATTTTTGCTAAAGGTTACAGAATTTTTGCTGACGGATAGATTTTAGAATGACTTACCATTGATCACCGAGATTTTCTTTGCAGGAAAAGCAACAGACGATAGCTGTGCTGAATCGCGAGTTAGAGCGAGCACAGAAGGCTAATGCTCAACTCTCTGAGGAGACCATGGAGCTGGAGCAGGCCCGAGCTGAGAAGGCAGCCCTACAGGCGCAGCTCGATAAGGTGCAGGATGAACTGGAGGATATGGACCGTGTGGCGGAGCCACAAGGCTTCACTGATCAGGTGAATACCGATCTACTTTATTTCTACCCGGTGACTGGCAATCACCGTGTACTGCATATCTCTCCATTCACTTGCCAAAATCATCTAGTCATCTTCGTATTTAACCCCCCC
>Ga0224511_10002508_pt1 | contig 12427 bp, 11 predicted proteins | sample SF_May12_sed_USG_2_FD_169988 | JGI IMG/M metagenome (GOLD analysis project Ga0224511, IMG submission 169988) | Sediment microbial communities from San Francisco Bay, California, United States - SF_May12_sed_USGS_8_1 | ecosystem: Environmental > Aquatic > Marine > Sediment | place: USA... | reverse complement strand
CGGAGTTTATCCCACGACGCCTCCACCATACCCCTGGCGTGAACCTTCTCCACCTCCGGGGTCAGGACACCGCTTCTGATGTTATTGAGGTTGAGGAGGTTATCCAGGGTTCTCAACAGCTTTTTGCAGTTGTCGGCCGCCCTGTTGATAAAATCCCGCTCCTTTTCCCTGGGAAGCGTGTTCTCCACTATAATATCCAAAAGTCCCTGCACAGCCCCCAGAGGCGCGCGAAGATCGTGGGACACGAGAGATATGAATTTATCCTTCATCTTCGTGGCGGCCTGGGCCTTGTCTTTTTCTATGGTCAGTTGGCGCTCTGTCTGCTTGCGCTTGGTAATGTCCTGTATAACCCCATCCAGATGAGAAACAACCCCATCCTTATCCCTCACAATTTCCCCGTTTAGGACCACGTATATGGTGCCCCCATCCTTGCGGATCACGCGGAACTCCAGGTCGAACCCGCTTTCCAGCGACCCCGCCCCATCGAATACGGGACGGACTTTCACCAGATCCTGCGGATCTATCATTTCATACAGACTGGCGTGACACGGGTCAATTTCCCCGGGGACGTAACCGAATATCTTGTATACCTGATCGGACCATACTTGCCCCTGCGAGGTGGGGCTCCACCGAAGATATCCCAGGTTGGCAAGAGTCTGGGCTTTGACAAGATCTTTTTCCCTGGCTCGAAGGGCGTTTTCGATCAACGTGCGCTCGGTGATATCCCTGGCCACAGACTGGTATTCCAGCAAGGCGCCTTCCGAACCATACAAGGCGCGGCTGGTCCACTCGAGCCATCGGACCTCTCCGTCCATCCGGGTGATGGGTATCTCCAGCTCCAACACTGGATTGTCCCTGGTAAGGGTGGCCAGTTTTTCCTCCAGAAGCTTGCGAAGCCCGTCGTCCTTGCTCCCGAAAATCCGCTGGCCCATAAGCTTTTCGGCGCTATTTCCGAAAAACTTGCAATACGCCCCGTTGACAAAGGTGAGGTCCAGGTTGCGGCCAAATCGGCAGATCAGCTCCGTCTGATCCTCCACCACGCCGCGATAGTAGCTTTCCCTTTCCGCCAGGGCGATATTCTGCTCCGCGATCCTCTTTTGGAATATCTTTTCCCGGTCTCGATACGCTCTCTTCTCCAGCAAGGAGCGCAGCCGGGCCCGCAGCAAAACTGGATTGTATGGTTTGGTAATATAATCCGTGGCGCCCAGCTCCATGCAACGCACGGCGCTGTCCACGGAATCTATCCCGGTTATCACCACCACGGGCAAATCCCAAAGGACTTTATCTTTTCTTATTATCTCCAGGATCTGGTAGCCGTTTATGGAAGGAATCAGGATATCCAGCAGGACAAGATCCACATCGCCGGCATTGAGGGTTTCCAGGGCTGCGGTGCCGGTGGTGACGCTGAGGCAGACACATTCCAGATCGGCGGCGACCTTTTCGAGGAACATGCGGCTTTTCTGGTTGTCCTCCACCACCAGTATGTTTTGCTTCCTGGAGCTTACCGCGACTGAGCCCTCAAGGGAGCTTTCAACAGAGCTTTCTACCATCCCGCCCAATTTACCTCATCAATACAACCCCAAGGGCAGCCCAAGCGTGGATCCACCCACTGTGTATCTATTTATATCAAATTTCCGCCCCCATCTCAACCGAAGGTATAAGCACAATATCATAAATCCGCCTTGCCACAGCAATTAACGGTTTATGGCGCTATTCGATCATCCCCTCCGTCCCCCATACTTTTGGCGGCACAAGCCCGTTCACCCTGAAGTATATCCACAGTTGACCCCGGTGGTGCAAATTCTCCTCAAACCCGAACCAAAGCACCTGCGACACTGGCCATTGCCGTCCACGAGTGAAGCCGACAACGCTATCCATATATGTCTCCGGTTGGCTATCAAGGAATGTCTTCAGCTCTTCCCAGCTCTCTCTTTGGGCCCGGGCGGCCTGCTCCACGGTGGTGGCCTGGTTGGCCGGATCCCTCTGGCACGCGGGGAAGTCAAACTCCTCCCCTTTCACCGCGGGAAGAATAAGATGCCGCCTGGCGATGGACATATGGTCCACCAGCCTCAACCATGGCAAAGCGCTGGGGCATGGGCGCCAATCCTCTTTCCCAGGGGGGATATTTTCCGCCGCCTGGGCCAGCTGCTCCACCAAAAGGGAATGCTTCTGAAGATAGATTTCCAGCTCGCTCATTTGTTTGCTTCCTTTTTCCGGCCTATCCTGCCATGAGTCGGCCAACCATTGATTTCGCGCGCTTGACGCCGGACTGGACGGGAGGCGGCGATTTGTCTATAAAGTCTGGCCGCCGAAGTCGGCGGTGGCTTTGGCTTTGGTGAGAGTGACGCAGCTTCCTCCCTTGCAATATTCCACTTCGTCAAAATAATGGGAGGTGATATAGATACCCCGGCCGCATGGGGAAAAGAGCCTGTCGGTCAGATCTTTTTTGGACATGTTGATATACTTTTTAAAATCAAAACCACCCCCTTCGTCGGTGATTTTAACAATGACTTTTTCTCCGTCAATCGTAAGGGATATTTCGATTCGGGCGTCCACTTCCTTCTCCCGGCTCTGCACTTCCCTCTGAAAAATGTCCCTCTCCAGCAGGCTCATTTTTTCATCCTCGGAAATCCGCAGGTTCCCATGCTCATGGGCGTTGAGCAAAATCTCGTTAACGAAACAAAGATACTTGTCCGTCTCCACCTGGCCGAATATATACTCGGTCCTGTTCCGCAACCACTCCAACGCCCGGGACAATTCCTCGGTTTTGGATGGGATCACCAGCATTTCCGACCTGTTTTTCCGCAGGCCCTCCCTGTCCATGGCGCAGGCGGCCCGAGGCCCTCGCTCCAGGGAATTCTTCACCACCGCCATGAACCGCTCCTGGGTGACCGGCTTTACCAGAAAATCTCGAACGCCGTATTCGATAAGCCGCTCCGCCAGGTTCGCTTCCTGTCTGGCCAGGAATACTATGAATGGGAGCATGGCGGAGTTGGAATTGAATTCGGCCAGGCCCAGAAGCTTTTCGCCGGAGAGATTCACATCCGCTATGATCATCCCCAGGCTGTCTATATTTTCGTTGTACAGCTCTATGGCCGAAGCGTCATCTTTGGCCTGGGCCAATGAATAGCCAATACTTTCCAGCAAAGGCTCCATATTGAGCCGCAGGGATGGCTCATCTTCCACCCAAAGAACTTTCCTAATCATGGCAGCCATTCTGGATAATCAAAGTCCCACATCAGTAACTTCTTCTCGCGAACGAACTATTCAGTTCTCCACATATCAATCTGCCGACTGTCAGCGCGCCATGCTGCAGCCGCTGACAGACTAGCTCACTTTTATGATTATATCACGCATTTCAAGGCTTTTTCCTCCACCTGCTCCCCGAAACGCATTGCATATACACACCTGTTCCCCCATGAGCCCCCCTTTTTCGCCAGCAAAAGGTGTCAGACTTTAGCCAAAGGCGAAACTATAATAGAATATATGTATCAACCCAAGCTCCTCGGAGAGCCGACAGATCAGTTAAAATAGCTTTTTTTGAAAGAAAGTCGATGCGCTTAAATTACAATCCGGTAAGATTTATCATCACTGTCGCATTATTGGCCGCGGTGGTGGTCACCATCCGGCACTGGTACGAAACCCGGCCCCTGGGCGATCTTCGACAGGACGCCAGCTATTCATTCCAGACCCGGGCCGTATCCCCCAGAGGAGACCTCACCTCCGAAGAGAGCAACGCCATCTCCATATTTGAGCGCGCCTCCACCTCCGTGGTGTTCATCACCAACACCTCCCTCCAGCGCGATATATTCACCATGAGCGTTTATGAAAGACCCAGGGGCACCGGCTCCGGTTTCATCTGGGATGACCAGGGGCGGATATTGACCAACTTCCATGTGATTGTGGACGCAAGCCGCGTGGAGGTGACCCTGGCCGACGGGAGCAAATGGAAGGCCTCCCTGGTGGGCGCCGCGCCAGACAAGGATCTGGCGGTGCTCCAGATCGACGCGCCTAGGGAAAAACTCAAACCGATCGCCGTGGGCGGTTCCATGAACCTGAAGGTGGGGCAAACGGTGTACGCCATAGGCAATCCCTTTGGACTGGACACCACCATGACCTCCGGAATCGTCAGCGCTCTCAACCGGGAGATCCAGTCCCTTTCCGGACGAATGATCCAGGGGGTGATCCAGACCGACGCCGCCATCAATCCGGGAAACAGCGGCGGTCCCCTTCTCGATAGCGCCGGTCGCCTGATCGGCATCAACACCCAGATCGTCAGCCCCTCAGGGGTCAGCGCCGGAGTGGGGTTCGCCGTGCCGGTGGAAACGGTCAATCGCGCGGCCTCGCAGATTATCAAATATGGAAAGGTCATCAAGCCGGGATTGGGAGTCTCCATCGCCAGGGACGAAGTGGCAAGGCAACTGGGAATCGAAGGAGTGCTTATTGTGAAAGTGACCGAAGGGAGCGGCGCGGAGCAGGCAGGGTTGCGCGGTTCCAAAGTGGTGGGGGAAAAGATCTTTCTTGGCGATATCATCCAAAGCATCGACGGCGTCCCGGTCCGCAGCTTCGATGACCTGGGTCGAATCATGGATCTTCACCAGGTGGGAGAGACTGTTATCGTGGAAGCTTTGCGAGGCAATGACCTGAAAAAGATCCCAGTCACCCTGATGGATCTGAAATAAATTCCCCGGCATCGATTCGGCGGGAGTTTCTGTATCCCGGTCCACAGGCGACCCCGCGATAGTTCCAATTTATAGGACAGATGCCCTATTAATAGGACAGACTCCCGAGTATTCCAGCCGGAGCCTGAATTTACACTTGCCGGGGATGATACCGCGTGATTTATTGGCCCAGGTAAAGAAACGTGACAACCCAAATTTAACGTTTCGTTTAACCCAAAAAGGCCGTTTTTGATGTAATATTTCGTACAACCCCAACATCCGGTTTGGCTTGTTGATTTGTTATGCATTGTATTTACAGGGTTTTGCAACATGGCATGCAATATGCAAACACAAAATAGTGTATAGAGATTATCCTTTCAGCCCATGCTGAAGGACAGTGAATGTTGATTTTGGACGATCAGCATTTACCCTGGAAACTCTGGATAATGATGCCAAGGTTTATTTTATGCGTGTAAAGACAGATTACAACCATCAGGGGCAGGCGACAGATAGCAGCGCTTTTATGTTCGGTGTGATCGAGTGCCAAAAATGCCACGGGGCGGAAGAGGGGGAAGGGAAGAAACTCCAGGTCCGGCTCATGGATGGCCATACTTACACGGTGGAAGAAAACAGCGTCAGCAAGACTATCGTCAGGATATATGGATTGTTTTGCGGAAAAACCATCCATGTGTCAGGAGAGATCGATTCCGAAGCGAAAGCGATTAAGCTGCATAAAGTCAGGGCCTTGGGCGCTTCCAGTGGAACCTTGATACGCAGGATGATCGAAGCCGGAAGCTCATCTTTCCATTCAGACAAGTATTTAAAGGCCGGGATATACTGATGTTCCCAGCTTTTGATGAAGGGGCTTTGTAGAAGGGCCTCGTGTTTCTCCCCCATAAACGCCGCGTCGGACGCGGCGTTTTTTTTACCCGAATATCGGACCGCACACATCCATCCCCTCTTCAGCCAAGGATCGACTGTACTGGTTTTATACATCCTTTTATCAAGCGTATTTTAATCCAACCCCCTGCGCTCCATTACCCATTGTTATTCATAAGGTTACACAAACCCTATATTATGGCACGTTAGTTGCTTGATATTAGGACAGCAGATGAATCAGCGCACTTTTCAAGCTCATATGGAGGAATCAATGGCTGCTAGCGGCAAATCGTTTTCCGGCGCTTTAGGACGAATATCGACATTGCTTTCCAGTGTCGTATACCCATCGTCTGTCTCCGAGACAACCTTGGACGGCATATTCCTGCGAAGGAGCGGCCCTGGGGAAACTGAACTTGGGTTGGAGGCGGTGATGCCAGACGGATCTGCGCTGACGGTCAAGGACGATGATGTGGGCAGGGCCATCCGGCGGGTCTATTCCCTTTTTAAAGGAAGAAGCTTAAAGGTTGTCTGTTGTCTGGACTTTGCCAACAATATGATAAAGCTCATCAAGGTGGAGACCATGCACAATTCCAGATCCTCCAATACCAGGCTGACCTCCTCATAGGCAATTCCCGGCGATCGCTTCCCCTGGCCACGGGCGCCCCGGCGACACCAAGGGAGCCATTGGCCAAAAAGACGCCATCACAACACTTCCCCTTCCAGTGCGCCCCCGCTTCGCACACCTCTGCCAGGCAGGACAACGCAGTTTTTCATGTACACACAGGCGCCCAGGGTAGCCCTGGCGTGGATGGCCACCCTGGGGCCCAGGATACATCCTGCGCGGATATGGGCCTGCGGATCTATATAGACCGGTGGAATGATTTTTACATGCGCATACTCCTTGCCGCCGGTTTCCACCAACTCCGGATTCTGGTCCAGCATATCCATGACCACTTTATGGTACAGAGCAGTGGTTCCCGCGTCGGTCCAGGAGCCTGTGGAGATGTGGCCATACAGCGCCTCCCTCCTCTCCGTCATGGGTCTATATAGCTCCCTGGAAATATCCACGGCCCTGCCCGCCGGTATCCTTTCCAGCATTTCACCGGAGAGGATCGATATTCCCGTGAACATCATCGGTTTTTGGGACTGTTCATACCCTGAATTCACCGAATCGAGAAAGCGGGTGATTCTCCCCTCCCCATCTACACATAAGGATCCGTAATCGCTGCCCAATGGGGCTTCCCGCAGCATAAGGGTGGCCAGGGAATTATTTTCCCTGTGGATCTTCTGCATCCCCTCCCAGTCCACTTGCGCTATCACGTCGGAGTTGACCACTGCAAAATCCCCCCCACCCAGCCATTTTTGCGCCGCCTTTATGCCACCGGCGGAGCCAAGGATATTCCTTTCCCGAGAGACCACCACAGGCGCCCCGAAATCCCGCCCCCTGATATATCTTTCCAGCTTGTCCGCCAGGTGATGGGCATTGACCACCACAACCTCAGGGTCCAGGGGCAGCACAGTATCTATAGCCACCTGCAGCAAGGTTCTGTCCAGAAGAGGCATCAAAGGCTTGGGAAGCCTCCTGGAATGGGGTAGCATCCTGGTTCCAAAACCCGCTGCCAGGATCATCGCTTTCACATGACTCTCCATTGGTGCTGCCCCATGCCAGCGTTGGACTATCCAGCAGGCTGGAGCGTTGCTGATTATTCACACTTCCCCATTCTATCCCACCCGATGGCCATAGAACCTCCCCTTAGGGATAAAATAATACCTTCCTGCCGATAGCTCCACGGCGCCCTCATGGAATACATACACTGTCCTCATTCCACACAGGGTATATGAGCGGATAGTGGGAGCGGACCGGACCTCTGCTATAACCTGCTGTATATTTTAGCTTTATTCAACATGGAATGTTTGGTCCGATACTTGCTCTATATATTCTCAGATAACGAATATAAAGTTGGAGACATAAAATGGCTATCACTGGTAAATACATTTCCCGCATTCAGGCGCGGTCCAAGGAGATTCTTGATTTCCGCAAGGAAAAGGTAATCGACGGCGCAAGCCTTCGCAGTGAAGTCAACGACTGGGGCCAGGGGATGGAGATTGTCCTCCCCGATGGACGGGCTCTCTCCGTGGTGGAAGATGATGTAGGCAAGACCATATGGCGGGTTCGCTCCCTCTTCGCGGGGAAGAGCCTGAAAGTTGTGGGGCTGGTGGATTTTGCGGGAATAACCATCAAGCTAAAAAAGGTGGAGGCTTTAATTCCCAAGTCCACTTCCCGCCATCATGGCATGGTGATGGCCTAAGCCCCAGGTTTCCACGCTTCGATACAAGCTCTCCTTCTGGCCGGGGTGGCGCGCTGCCCCATTGCCTCCGCCCCGGCCATTTTCTATAAACTCCTCCCCAGTCTTCCTAAACACTGGCTTCATCCACTGCCGTTGGCATATACTGACACTAGGTAAACATCTCGGATCTGGCGGAGACATTCTCATGATCAACCAGTTTACATGCTCCAGTTGTGGATTTGTGGTGGAAGTGCGCGAGGGGATGGAACGCTACGCCGTCATGGACGATGGCGTCAAAAAGGGGCTGGATCCGGAGAACGAGGAATCGGCGGCCATGGCCCTGACAGGAAAAACCATGCGACAGCTGGCGGAGGAAGGGAAGCTGGGAGTTTGGGTGGAGGCGCTATGCGCCGGATGTATGGCCACCGTGATGACAGACAGGGACGCGGACCCGAGAAAGTGTCCCGAATGCGGAGGCCAGAAACTGGCGGCGGCCTACGAACTGGCTGGGTCTCTCTGTCCCAAATGCGGCCAGGGGACGTTTGGCTCTGAGGAGGAGCAAATGTTTATTTGAGCCGCAAATTGTGGCCAGACGCTAATGGCTTTGCTCTCCATATCCAATATTCTTTGTTCTTTACGCCACTGGCCCCCTCCTCATTACGCTATCCTGCGATTATTTTTCTTGCGAAAGAAACTTGGTTCAATTACATTGAGCTTTCCGACTTCTGGCATGCGTTAATGAAAGGATTTTAATGGGCGGACCAGCGTTCCCGGATCACAAATGTGGGCTAAATTAATGGGGGCGAAATCATTCCTCTCCAAAGTCATGGGCGCTTCCCGCAAAATACTGGAGCGAAATCATGATGTGACCCAGGATCATGTGATATGGGCATATCGGCTTTTTCTGGATCGCGAACCGGAGAACATGGATGTGGTGGAGGCGAAATTGGCCAACCATCCAGACACCCGATCCCTTAGAAACGCTTTTATGACATCCTCGGAGTTTAAAAACGGCAATACAGACATGATGTTCGTGACAGGGTCAAACATCGTGATAAAGCAGTTCCACGACAACCTGAGACTTTTTGTGGACTTGAATGATTTCTCCATAGGGCCAAACATCATCAAAGGCGTTTATGAGAAAGATGAAACCGCCTTTGTTAAGCAAATCGTTCGCGAAGGCGATACAGTGGTGGACATGGGCGCAAACATTGGATATTTCACCATAATAATGGCTGAGCTGACTGGCCCCCATGGGCATGTATATTCCATAGAGCCGATCCCCCGCAACGCTGAGATGATAAGAATGTCCGTAAGTGAAAACAGATTCCAGGAAAGGGTGGATGTAATTCAGGCGGCGGCCAGCGGCCAGGCTGGCTCAATCAACATCTTCTTCGATAAAAGCCAGTACAGCTCCGGCGGAGCCTTCATACTGGCCAATGGCGATGAAACACCAGTGAACCATGACACCATGGAAGTCAAAACCATCACTCTGGATGATCTGGAAATTAAACGTCCGGTGAAATTCATAAAAATAGACGTGGAGGGCGCCGAGCCTCAGGCCCTGGCCGGAGCGCGGGAAACAATAACCAGAGACAAACCGGTGATCATGTCCGAGGTGTTCCCGGATCAACTGCGGAAAGTCTCCGGTGTGAACGAGGCGGAGTATATCCAGCAAATCGAGGCAATGGGTTACAAGGCAAGAAACCTGGATAGAACCGCGTACGTGAAGAAACTCCTGGGGGAAAACCGGCGAGTAAAAACGATGATATTCACACCCCTCTAGAAAAATAGCAGAAGAGCAAAATAATTACCACCCTAGTTTGGCCAGCGACATTTCCCTCAACTCCTCATTGCACTCCCTTTTCCGCGAAAAACCGCACGTATTTTTTGTCAACTACTCCAATATGCTCCAGTATCCAGTCGATCAAGACCAGTTGCACATTTTCCACGGAGTCAGGACGGCCCGCGTCCATATTGGAATAGAGCTCCCTGGTTTTTTCCAGCATCTTCCCATGCTCCTTAATGTGTTCCTCATAGCCCGGATACTCCAGGGAGCGCATCAGCTCTTCCTCCTCCCGAAAATGGTCCGTGACGTATTGCAGCAACCCGTCGATCGCCTGGCATACGGCGTCACCCCCCTTGTCCACATCTTTTACCAGTCGTTCCAGTATTCGAAAAAAGTTTTTATGCTGAGCGTCAAACCTGTCGATTCCAACGCTATAACTGTCATCCCACTTGAGCATCGACTCGAGCTCCAAATTTAAATGGAATGAATTATAACATACCAGAACCAGCCGCGACTTTTCAAATCGCTCCCAAAGCCGCATCCAGGGCCAGCTTGAGCTTCCACCTCTGCGCATAGGTCTCCGCCAACAGCATGCGGGCCTTTTCCTCATTGTCCCGGCTCAACTGAACCAGCGCAAAATCCCCCTTCCCCATGGAGTACATTCGCGCTTCCTCCGCCGCCCTCGCCCCCGCCGCCGCCACATGCTCCCGGCTCACCGCCAGGGCCTTGTCCGTCTCCTCTATCCCGGTGATGATTTTTTCCACCTGGGCGGACACTTCCAGACGGGCCGCCCGGATATCCTCCTCCGCCCGCATGATCTGAAGCCGGTTTTTCTTCACCTCCTGGGTGGCGGAATTGTTTCCTATCGGATAAACGAACATCAGCGAGGCGTTCCACTCCTGCTTGTCCATCCCCAGCGACTGGGCGTAGTCCGGATCCTCGCCTTTCAGCCCGGCGCCCAGGTTCAATGTCAGCTCCGGGTCGGACTTGTCCTCCAGCCCCTTCCCCATGGTGGCCAGTTGCTTCTTCTGGGCCGACAGGGCGCGTATCACGCCAGACTGGCTCAAAGCCAGCTGTTTCGCTTTTTCACTGGGGAGAACCGACACGGTTTCATACAGGCGCAGGTCGGCGGTCTCCTTTTTTATATCCCGGTTCTGGGCCAGCTCGGCCAGATGCGCCTGCAGCGACTTCATATCCGCTTCCGCCAGCGCCAGGTTTCGCCGGGCGGACATCATGGCGTCCTCCGCCCGCGCCCCGTCCAGCCCCACATTGCTGTTCGCGTTTTTGCCCCCCTTTGCTATGCCAGCAAGAAAACTCATGGCCTCCTTTTCCGCCTTCACCCTCTCCCCGGCGATCTTCACCCGCTCCTGCGCCAAAACCCAGTCCACAAACCTTTCTGCCATCTGGAGCAGAAAAGCTTTCTGGGTCTCATAGGCTTTCGCCTGGCTCCCCTCCACCTGATACTCCGCCGCGTCATATGGCGCCCTCTCCTGGGCGCCGCCCCGGTTTTGCAGCAGCGGCTGGCTGATGTTCACCCCCACCCCGGTCTGATATTGCGCCCCCACGGTCATATCAGGCTCCTGGGCGCCCCCACCGGCGGGAGGTCGGTTTTGGCCCCCGGTTTGCGGCTGGTCCCAGGTCTGATCCACATACTGGGTATCGGCGAAGATCCGGATCCGCGCGCCAGTGGCCCAGATGGTTTTCTCCAAAGACAACTTGGTTCCGTAGACAGAGGAAGTCTCCGGCATGCCCGGCTGCACCAGGCTGGATTCGGTATGGCGCGCATTCGGCGTAATCCGCAGGGTCCAGTCTTTGCCACCAGCCAGCTTTTGTCGCTCCGCCTCATCCACCTGGGGGCTTATCTCTTCTCTTTTCATAACGGGATGGGAACTTTTTATTCGGGAGATGAATTCTTCCAGCGTTGTGGCTTTGGCCCCGGAACCGGAGATCAGGATGGTGGCCCCGGCCATAAGCCAGAAGAGAGCCCGGAAGATTCTTTTTTGTTTTTCGGGGCGGACAATGGGAAACGTCATATTATCAATCCTTTATAACATACTAAATTGGCGCATCCGCGAACAGAGGGAATACGCTATGTACCTAGGACACACTGTAAGGGTAAAAAGTTCCGGCGCCGACGAGTAAATCAACCGTAAACCGAATTTGGAAAAGATATGGCACATTATCGAAGACGTTCTATGAGTCGTTGACCAAGGTGCAAAAAGATCTGAACGCTAATCTTGTGACCCATAACACAAAGCGTCCTCACCAGGGCCGGAACATGAAGGGTATGACGCCGGAGAAGGCGTTCATAAAAGACTTGCCGATGAGGAATCGGCCAGTGGAAAACAGGAAAAAGGAGTGGAAACGGCGGTGGAGCTTATTGAAAAACGTTATTGTTCTCCATAGACCGATATCTGGGGGGCCCTATTTCACGCCTGTCAAAGAAAAACATCAGCCTGAATTGGGCGCTATTAATTTCCCTCTCCCCAAGTCTTGTCTGTTTCAGATCAAGATTAACCCCCAAACTCCTGCTTATATCAATTTGCCCGGTCAGCGTCAGCTCCATTTCCTGGTCATTCTCACCCAGCAGGAAATGTGTATATCGCCCGTCAATCCCAATTCCCAACCAGGAAAATATGTCCAGCACCAGCCCTATGGAAACCGCAGGGCCTATCGCATACCCCATGTCAAAGTTCTCGTTGGCCTCCAAATCCGCCTTAACCATTATGTAGGCCAGACCTACGCCCCATAGATCCACACTTTGCCCTTCCCCAAAATGCAATGTAATGGCTTCGCCCACCTCGCCGCTG
>Ga0224511_10002507_pt1 | contig 12427 bp, 8 predicted proteins | sample SF_May12_sed_USG_2_FD_169988 | JGI IMG/M metagenome (GOLD analysis project Ga0224511, IMG submission 169988) | Sediment microbial communities from San Francisco Bay, California, United States - SF_May12_sed_USGS_8_1 | ecosystem: Environmental > Aquatic > Marine > Sediment | place: USA... | reverse complement strand
GGGTTGAGTCATTTTATTTTCTTGCCATTTTCTATACTCAGACTAAACTCTGGAGACTACAAGGTGAAGGTCAATGTTATGATTCTCCACTCTAAGGGACGTGTAAATTAACCACAGACACAATATATAAATGGTAATAGGCATAATGAATATTGGGCTTGGGATTCCCTCACAAACCAAACGGGTGTGTTGATTTAATAAAAAGCTCCTGAAAGGGTCAGGCGTGTTCATACACCAAGAATCCAATAAAAGACAGGCTTCTGTGTGATGCCAAAATAATGTGCACAATCAGATTTCGTTTTGTTTTAGATACATGAATTATAATAATGGAAACCAGGGTTGTCGTACTGTATTCATATGAGAAACAGCGACGCTTACAGACCAGTACACATAATACTTTTAAATGGACAACCATATGTTGCGCCAGGCCAGACCTTGTTTATAATTACACCATAGATCTTAATTATATCTGGCGTAATACCGTTCTTTTCTCGTGAAACGCCTTTGAACCTAGCATAACTAGCATTCGTTGATGTATGAACAATGGAATAAAAAGTTATCATACGTGTAAATATTGTAGCATTATATAGTGGCACGTTTGCTTGACACAATATACTGAGTAGTTTCACTGGTGATTTACCTTATGAACAAAAAAACGGTTTAAAAAATAAAATTGTTCCTAAACAAAATTTATTCAGATTAAAAATTAGTGTTGTTCAAAGTGAAATTATTTCGTAGTTTTGACAGTTTATTTTGGGTAAGTACATATATCTTAAAAAATGTTAAAACAGAATGCAAAAAGAAAGTCCACTAATAACTTTGTCTTACACATATTTGTCTTTTATGAGTTTTAATAAGTATCATTATCGATCTATTTTCCCACATCACGAAATACCCCAAAACTCGCGCAATTTCAACGGCGCACTTCTTGTTAAAATAATACAGCAGTACATGTTAATGACACACCTTTCTACTTAAAAAGCCAGTAATCACGGTTTGTGTCTGACTTTCTTAAATACAGTTTAGGGAGAGCGAATCTGCAAGGCTGAATCAATGTTTATTCTTATTGCTGTCTTTTGAGACTCAAGAAATGCAATCACAGTACACATGCGTGTGTGTACTTCCGATTTGGTAGGTTTAAAGTTATCATTTATCAGTGGAGCCTCGCCCCCACCAGTGTCATCGGACTCAGCAACACGGTATTCCTGTGTCGAATATTCAACTGAAGCAAGCTTAGTTATAGAGTCATCATTTAAAGGTTCTCCTGTGACTAGAGTGAGTTCAACATTGACAAACTCAGATGCACTTACCAGAGGCACTGTGACATCATTTAATGAAGTTTTGGATTTTGGGAGAACATCTTTCATATCTGATAGCGGCATATTTTCGTCTTTATTGATCAATCAGTGAAGGTAAATGGCGATAATCACCATCGTCTTGTTCATGTAGAAATCCAACGTGCTGCTAGAAATGTCTTTCTTTCTCTTTAAGACACTTATTGATAAGAATTGTTAACAGAAACCTAAGCCATTTTCCGATCCACTGGTTGTGGCTGACCATCTGCCACACATGACAGAACATGTTTGAATAGCATGGTTCTGTAGTGGCACTTGAGGTTTCGAAATATGTGACCCGACGTGTGACTTTTTGGTCCAAATGTTCAAACGACGTCACTAAGTAAAATGACGTCAAAATAATGCATCAAATTATTATGGTTTTTAAAGAGTATATGTCTGATTCTTTCACTAATTACAATTATGTAGGAAACACAAAAGTAAGTGTATCGATAAAAAAAACTTATGCCAACAAATGCACATTAAGCGAGATATTTCTAACTGAAATATTAAAATCATTCTCAGTGTTTTAATAAGGGCAGGTAATCCAGAATTACTCAGTACAATTTGCCTGTTGAGTGCAACAATTTAAATTTAGAGTCCGACCAATCAGAACCCGTCGGTCATTTCTTCGGAAAACGACACTCTCCGAAAATGTCCGTAAACTTCCGAGACCAATCTGAACACATCGGACCGTGGGCTACACCATACCATCTTATCTGCAATAACCGAGATTTATGGGCAATCAACAATTTATTCGGTACATATCGTGAATACATTTTTTGGCGTATTTTGCAATATGTTTCGGTATTATGTTATTATTTCATTCTTTTTGACGATAAAATACTACTTGATATTAAAATATTTAACAAATAGCTGATAAATAGCTGATAAAAAGATCAGACATATCCCCTTAAATGTACACTATTTTGTCAATGAAAGAATCCGATATTTTAACAAATCAATACAGCAGCAACGGTCAGATAATGAAGCGCGAACATTATGTTTCGAATGACTCTTGTGTATATTAATTTAATTGTTTATTATTAAGCATGATAACAAATCTCTTCACCATGAAGTAATACATTCTGTCATGGCATCATAGCTAAGTCCTTTTTGTACAGATAGTTTTTAAATACTAAAACGGATTCTCGTCCGATAAACGAAAGTCCTATCGGCTCGTTTTTACAAAACAAATTAATATTGTTAATATTTTAATAAGTTAAAACATTGTATTATATCTTTACTTTTCATTGTTGAAATAAAGAACTAAAATAAAAAGAACTAATTGTTTGTATAATTTAATCTATATTAAACATAATCAATTTGAGATAAATACAGTTCAATCGTTAGTAACATATTTTATACAACAACATACGTCCATATGATGAATACATGTGTGTTGTGCGTTAACTTGTTGAACATCAGGTAAATATACAATGTAAGCTTTAAAGAAATCAGACCGTGCACATCACGTGCAGTTGAACGCACCCACGGCCGGTAACAAAATTCCAATTTATAGCCGATTCGGAGGTGGGCGGTGTTGAAGAATCAACTACATGTAGGTTGCACTTCGATTCCTCACTTTTGAATCATGTTTAGTGACAACATAGCAATTGGAATTTCGCACGTGTATGTAAACCACGTGTATACTTAACAACAAAAATTAGCGTAGAGATGGGTTGTAAAAAAACTATTAGGTCAAGTATAATTGACACTAAAAGTAAAAGCGTTTAAAGATATGTAGTAACATCAGCTATAGCAACTCTTCGAACGCATAATAAGTGCTTTTACAAATACACTGTAGTAGGATTTGTTGGCAATGCATAGTGTTAAAAAACACACAAACACAAAATGCTGAATATAATCAATGAAAACACATAAAATTAACAAAATATCTTCACTTTTTTATTTTTTGAAGAGATATTAACAACATTCCTTCCAAAACCATACTCAATGCTAGTCGTTTGAGCGTTTCTATCAATCTAATTAGACAACGGAAGAATAACCGTTATAAGCTCATCACCAAGTATCATATCGCGGGAGATTTTAAAGATGCTAGGTCTGCATCTGTTTACCCATATAATCGGTCACAAATCTTGCAATACGTCGAGTATACTAAATAAATTAACATTGTAAAAGGAATTGCAATATTTTGCCATAAATACTTTGTTTTTGGACAAAAAAGTAGTAACACAACAACAACAATACAAAATATAAAACATAAAACCCCTTGCCGGAGCCGGGGATTGAACCCGGGACCTCTTGCACCCAAAGCGGATGCGTTACCACTGCACCACCGAGTCAACTGAGAATATCGATTGTAGTCATTCCATTTAACTGTTTCGACGCAATGGGTCGAAACGTAAACAAACAAAGCCAAATTTGCGGGCCAGACATTTTCAACAAATACATTATTTCTGTAATATTTTACATGCATGAACAACTATATTTGGCAGTTTCTCATATTTACGGGAGTATGTTTAGCAGCTTAAATATGGTTTAAATGTAAGATGTAAACAATTCTGACCTAAAAAATACAGATGTAGCATCTTTAAAGGGAAGGCGCGTAACGCAGACGACATCCTTCTTCGTGTCTAAAGTAAACCTTCCACTTCGGAACTCTATCAGTCCTCTTTTGGATCATATCTCGGCCTAGAACCACATCTTAATTTTATTTTATTTTGATATTTCATTGAACTAAACACTCAATGGAGAGGGTTATTAGTACCGGAACTGTAAATATTGAATACATGCATATAAGTTTGGTAGACTGTATTCTTGAACACGTGTTCCTGTCATAGGAATTTATAAATAATACGTTCTGTAACATTTCTTTTTGAATTAAGTCTTTTTGTTCGAAACTTACTGAGGAGTAATTATTTATGGGTATTTTCTTAAGTGTAATCCAGGTTAAACAATATAATTCTAAGAAGTATTTGGGATATTGTAGAAGTGCTCGTACGTGTAACATATGCTTACTGAGAACCAATGCCAGTCCTTGACCGTACCAAGGCGTTAACGCAACATTTTGGAGAAATCATTTCAAAATTTCTTCAATGACTGATGAAAAAAAAGTGATGTTACTGTTGAAGAAACCAGTGACTTAATTGTTAAGAAAGTTAAGGACTTGGCTAGTAAAAAGGGAAACACGAAGTTACTGAGTGTCATGATGTAGGCATCAGCACTGTTATCTGAAATGATCTTTGCGTCAAAGACGAAACAAACGAAGATCAGTGCCTTTTTTAAAGCCTAAGATTAAAGTAGTATGAAGGCTGTTCACGTAGAGACTGTGTTAATAGTGTGTATTCAGAGACTGTATATTTAAGCATAAAGAATGAAAAACTTCTTTCTTAATGAACAAAGTTGAGTTTTCTATCCTAAAAACAACATCTGTTTGTTATCTTTTATAAATTTGCACTGTAAAATTAAATATTAAAGTATTATATGAAATATAAGATAAGTTCAGTGTTTATTTTACTATACAGCGCATAATTATGTACTTGGGGGAAACTTCACCAAAACATTGACCATGGAAAATGAACCTCCGAGGACCAACACCTCTCTAGACCATACAAAAACATATGTAGCCGCTTGATATTGTTCTACTGAGGTTATACAGTATTGTCAAATGTTAGAGCATATCTTGCAGTGATCTTATTTTTTTGCTTGATGATTTATTAACATAATTTATAAAACATGAACAAGCGGGCTCTGAGGGCTCTGGAACGCTCACCTGAGACAGACATTTTTAAGAGTTCCCTTTTTTTATCGCCTTATGTACAACAGGCGACACCTGGGAGGTCAAAATCTGAAGGCTAGAGCTTTAAAATGTAAAAGTAGGTCAAAGGGTCAAGTTTAATGTTTTAAAAGGTCAAAGTTCACTTTCACAAACTAAGTTGTACACGTGGTCCAAATTTGAAGGCCTTAGCTTTACTAGTATACACAATAATTGTCTAAGATTTGACTAAGTTTGTTTACCCTTCATGATTCATATTCAAACTTGGCCTAGACACTGTCAAGACAAACATTCTGACCAAGTTTTATAAAAATCCGTTCACAAATGTGGCTTGTAAAGTGTTAACAAGAATTTTATAAGATATGACCTGGTAACCTACTTGTTAATCCAATGTTGACCCATTTTCAAACTTGGCCTCGGTATTGTCAAAACAAACATTCTGATCTGAAGTTTCATCAACATCGGGTTTCAAATGTGGCCTCTAGAGTGTAAACAAGAATTTGCTAAGATTTTTCTTGGTGACCTAGTTTTTGACCCGACATGGCCCATATTCATTCTTGTCCTAGATATTTTCAAAACAAACATTTCGACCAAGTTTCATCAAAATCGGGTTGCAAATCTGTCCTCTAGAGTGTAAACAAGATTTTCCTAAGATTTGACCTGGTGACCTACTTTTTGACTGGACATGACCCATATTCGAACTTATCCTAGATATTGTCAAAACTAACATTTTGACTAAGTTTAAATCAAAATCGGGTTTGGAAATGTAGCCTCTAGAGTGTAAACAAGAATTTCCTAAGATTTGACCTGGTGACCTAGTTTTCGACCCGACATAATCCATATTCGAACTTGGCCTAGATATTGCTAAAATGAACATTCTGATCAAGTTTCATTTAAATTGGGTTGCAAATCTGGCCTCTAGTGTGTAAACAAGAATGTCCTAAGATTTGACCTGGTGACCTAGTTTTTTACCCAACATGACCCATATTCGAACTTGGTCTAGATATTGTCAAAACAAACATTCTGACTAAGGGAGAATGGGGGCATCATCGGACAATCTCAAACATGGCCCTGTCGAAATATGTGCACATTTGGATTCAGTGCTTGTACATATCACTCATGACGACACCGTTCATTTCACAAGTAAAGGACACCCCAGTATGGTAACAAAACATATTCTTATGGAAGGCGACTTGGAACTTCCTTGAGGTGGATGTTGTTGGCGGGGATATCAAAAGAGCAGCTAATCTAAAAGTTCTGATCAAGAAAAAGGACAATACCTGTGCAAAGGGCTTTCTTTCAGACCCAGAAAGAGTTCCTCCCTCAACCAGCACCTCCCCAGTGAAATTGCTCCCCCTATCACTAAGAGAAAGAGATTTGCAAACTTTGACTTGAACCCAGAAAAATTTAGGAAATCAATGGCAAACGGATCCATACACACAGTGCACAAAACTAAGTATCACTTGAAAGTATTGAAACACTTCCTTGACATGAAATATGAGCACAGGGATATAGAGAATTGCGCCCCCACTTGCTGCGCTTGACGTTCTGCTGTGCAAGTGCGTCAGTCCGATGGAGACCAATGTGAGCAATCAACACTTTGAGTCATGATCTCCAGCATCGGTAATTTGGGTCAAAAGTTCAACCTCTGAACCAGAATACAATGTTAAATAGGTAACATAATAATAAGCAGCCGTGTTCATAATAAAGAAAATAGAGACGGGTACCAGAGTACAGTAAGTAAAATGTATTTAGTTTTAACACACATGTAACACACACCAAAAACAAGATGAGTCATCCCCTTTCGTCTCCATGATGATGGATGGCTCCCTAGACCAAAGTGGATTAGAGCAGGTGAGCACTTATATCTATTAAAAAGCAATTAAGAATAATAACCAAATAAACATTTGTTTAGCATGGAAATGATTTCCATAACCTTTACTTTTTCTGTAATACTTTTTTTGAATAATTTGACCTAGATCTCACAGGACAACGCCCAGTGCAAATCTGATGCAGTTCGTCTCTGATATGCTGAAAAACCATGGCCTAGATGAAAGCATTTTTTTGTAAAAATGTTAAGTTATTGTAAAATTTAAATTTTTCAGTACTTTTGATCACAGTGTATTCATGTTTTGTTTTGATTATTAACAAATCATCTTTCTAGCATTACAAAAGAGTCCGCTTATAAGACACTTCCGGTTATAAGGAACTGATTTTAATTTCCCCATCTTTACCAAGGAACTAGTTCTCTACACGTTTATAAGGAACTCCGGTTATAAGGAACATGTTTTTCATGGTCCCGATAAGTTCCTTATAAGCGGATTTTACTGTAATTACCTTATAAAGTTAAAACGGATTTTTGTACATATAGAAAAATATATAACACCACTCATATTTTAATGTATATGTTTCTCAACGAAGTCAACTTTAGATATTGGACGGTGTAGAGAGCACAGATTCCAGGAAAGGAGCGTTTATTAAGCGTTCCATGGTTTCTCTTAAAGAAATTGTAAGCATACATCGTTAAAAGCACGGTTTCGGGGGCCGAATACACATTTGTTTAAAGGCTAGATTGCATGATGTGTCGAGGTAGTGCAAGTATATGAACATCTGCTTCCATTGCACGCATAAGCATCCAAAGGTTCTCGAGGGACGAGTGACCGTCCAGAATAAGCAGCCGTGGCCTGTCAGGTCCGCAATGTTTTAAGAAAACATTAGTAAACCACCTTTCCCCAAGGCTGCCATCCATCCACCCGTTGGCCTGAAAGGTCCAACGGGAAACCTTTGGGCGACTTTCGTGTTAAAACTACGGAGTGATTGAGAAGTTTTTTTCCATAGACAACACACATTGAAAACATGCGTTCACCTACTGCATTTACACAAGCCATTATGGTAATGTTGGTATACTTGGAACTGGTTCGGCTTAGGCAGGATTCACTCTTGGCGGCTACAATTTAACTGGTTTATGTTCGTTTTGTTTTCCCATTTCGTCGCAGTTCCAAGTTTCTGGACAACAATACCAGGATGCCTTCTCTTCAAACCTTCAAACCAATCTTTTCGGACCTTAAACTGACTGTAGCCAGATAATTTTTCATCTTCTGATGGCAGGTTTGTTCTTGCCAGCACTTGTCGTCGAGTCAGACCTATTAAACTGAAGAAAGGATAGCCCTCAGGAAACAAGGCCTGAATGAGAAAACAGCAGCCTTGGTTTTATTGAAGATGTTCATCAGTGGTAATGAAAGATGCCACACCTTGGCTGTCATTTTAGAGATTCAACATTTTTTCTCAATTTCAAATGGAATGCATGGCGGCCTAGTATTTTAACGTGCATCTCATGTTTTTCGCTAACTATCCCCAATTGTACTTTTAGGAATGGCAAACACTTCAGAGGCCTTCCTTACCGATATCGGCCCATCTTTCACCACACTATACGCTTTTCCAAAGTTTCTTTGTCATAATGTTGAGATTTACCCTGTTTGGTACATAATATATATACATTCTGGCATTCTGAAATAAACGTAAGGAAAAACATATAACCATATAAATATATTTCCAAATACAAAGTTAATAAATCAACGTCTTATACAACAGAGCAACGAGCACAGGGACAGACACAAAGACGCACGCGCAGACGGTCCGACTGACATTCAATTGTAAGAGAAACAAATAGGTCAGACGGACAGATAAACAAAATTAGACCAACAAACAGACGAATGGTAAGACTAATAGAAGAAGAAAGACGGACATACCGATATACATGTAAAGGACATATTAGCGGGCCGACGGTATGGAGTATGGACGAAACAAACGACAAAAAGACAAGCGACGTAAGCAGACAAATATTTACACAAAAACGGTGGTTCTTGTACAAACAAGAAATATGAAATTGTCAATAAAAAGGTATTTAATCTGATAAACATACTAAACATACATCATACGTTTACAAATTGTTTAAAGTTCAAACTGATACAACTGAAGTACAAAAAGGCATGGTTGTGTAGCTAAACGGGTAGGTATATTTAGTTTGAAGAAGTTTTGTTTTGCTCATATTAAGGTGAACATTTAAATTTCATCACATAATTCAGTAATCAATTCAAACTCATCGTCATTGATAAACCTTTAAATATACTTTGTTCAAAACACTTCACTTGGACAACTTATTTTTTCTTATCTCCATTTCTCTACCATTAGGACGACTACTTCAGCAACAAGACAGTATTTAATTGTACTCTGTGTTGAATTAAAATAAAGGTTCCATAAATCCGAATGGTCTAACACGGTATCGTGGTAATCAATTTCCTGGAAGAATAGTCCCGCCAGCCATCTCTCCTCGTGCCATTTGAAGTCTGTTCCGCACCTTTGCTTCTCATTTGGCAATTTCACACTATTTCCATTTCGTTTTTTTTACCTGTTAAGACAAAAACTAACAGACCTTTTCAATTTTCAATATTAAACAAATCGGCGAACGTTGAGGACAATCAAAACAAAATCGTTGCCATCAATCAACCAGAAGAAAAATAGACATAGAGACGTGTTGTACGTACACACAAAAACAGGTGTTATGTATGGACGAAACCACAATGTAATCGTAGGCGTGAGGTCCACGAAATAAATATGAAACAGTATTTAAATATCAATGACCGATGACCCAACTTTAAATTACAAAATACAACTATCTGAGCGTTCTGTAGTGATGCCTTATATTGAAAGTGTCGTGTGACCCTTGCAGGTTCAGAGTTGATTCCTTGCATAAGTACTTCATTGGATGACTGTTCTTTAAGATATTTTGTTTTGTTTGTCTTTATGATCTATTACCCGCTCTATTCTTTCGTGTGTCCACATTTGCCATGTTACCCGAATTTCCCTGGCCTTTGGTTTACATGTCAAGTGATTTACTATTGCAGTCCTGACATTCTCTGTACACGCAGGATTTTGAATTCTCATTGCAAACTATTTCATTGTTGAGGTAATTCGTGTCTTGTGATTTTGAAAGCAAGTTACGATAATGTGCTGTTTTTAGTTTCAATTAAAGATTATTGAGGAGTTTGCATAACTATGCAAGTTTTATGGTCCTTTTTTCTTATTTAAATAGAGAAGAGTACATGCCCTCGGGCATTTACCTATTTCGCGGGGCATTTATTAACATCCGCCCACGTCCACCCGTTCATTGTTCTGTATAATACATTAAAATATGACAACCTAAAATAATGTTAAAAAGGCATTTAAAGTATGCAAGGAAGTTTCACAATGATACAAATAATAAAAATGACAAAATATTCACCCACCCAATGAGGAAAATGAGACATGTTCAATGCAAAATGTTGTCCAATTGGAAGACAATGAGTTTCAATACACCGTGTTCTCGTATATTCCACTTTAAATGACATAACATTTTATCATAGAGGGAAGCATCAAATTGTTCGAGCCTGTGTGACTTTATAACGCCTCATAATAAAGAGCTAGTAGGTAACACAGCACAAAATTTGCGTAAAATAACGATAGCAGTCATTATGTGAAATGACGGGACAGGCATATTTTTGTATTTTTGACACAATATTGAATTATGTCGTAATTTCTTCACCTTTAAATGTAATTACCAATATATTCAACCATTCTGTGAAAAAGATGATTTTACATCAATGTTTAGTTTTTTTCTGGTCCTCTGTGATCATTGATTGTATGTTTTTAACATTTGAAAATAGAGTTGCGCTAAGGGATGGTATTGGTGTGGCATTCATTTTATTTCCATTGATGAACAGCTTTAATGAAACCGAGGCTGCTATTTTCCCATGCAAGCGCTATGCTTCCTTCGGACTTTCCATTTTCTCCCAAAAGAAATCCTATTAACTTAATTCATAATTTAACAGAGTATACATGTATTCGAAAATGAAAATGTGATTCAACATATTTATAATTCATTTATAAACCAAATGTTTTAATAACAAACACAATTGGGCTCAGCAGCTCGCATGATACTACATTAGGCCTTAGTACCAATGTCTCGTAGAAGTATAGGAAACCAAACTATTATTAGCACTATTGTTATTTTCTTTGGAAATATCAAAGGCTAATGCCGAGGATAGTGTCAAAATGTAAAGGCCGTTATCTTTCTATAACATACGTAGATCCCACCAACCCCACTTGTCATCCCCGACCCACATTGATCTGCCTTGAGCGCGACACCAATTCACAAAGGTGAAGAAAATAGCCAAAATGGCTATGACATACACATCCTATTACATGTGTGTAGGTTTTCATTAGACTAATATATTTACAACGTAGAACCATATATATAACACACGCAGTTCTAACCACATGTTCTAAACCAATGAATATAAAAAGGTGGATTACCGATCCTTTTTTGTAAACATGACATATATATGTTTCTTCTGGTCTAAGTAGTTTTACTCCCTTGCGTGCTCTATGTAATATGTAAGACAGATATCACAATAAGATGATTATAGTACATTATAATCATGATAACATATTTATGAAGACTGTATCAGCATATACACATGTATACACGCTATTTAACTGATCATGTTTCTCTTATCCCACTAATATTAACACTTAATTATATCGTGTACAACATAATAACAAATATTTAATCATATTTCGGAGTATTCTTTGTATGTATGTATGTATGTATTATACATATTAGCATATCATATATATTCTTGACAGTTTGTCGAAGGATTTATTCCTCTCTTATATGACAGCATTTTAATCCCATTTTCTGAAGCAAGTGTTGGTCTGCATAGTCGATAACTCTCTACAAAAATGTATGGTATAGCATTGCAACTAGTCTAGTGTAGAAAGGCAAGAGCATCGTCCTGTTTTATGATGTTGACATGGAACGGCGTCTTTGCGTGGATTTCTAAGGCACACTATAGCCTGTTTTTCAAAGGTATTGTGTAATAAATGCGTTGATGTGTGAATCAATGCTTTTTAGCAGATGTTTTGTTTAGATATTTCGAAGGTATACATTACCACACGTGTCGACAATTATTAGCATTTGTTCTATAATAACACTTGTGTACGTATGTTTAAAGTGTTTTATAGATGAAGGTTATGTTTTCTTCATTAGTTTATATCCCTTACTACTTGACCTATTTGTGTTCATATGCTACTCTTATATTATACAATGCTTGATTCCAGCAAAAATGCTACATGTATAGCGTATTGTTTAAAACAAATGATAATAAATAAATGCGTATTTAAAAATAGACTCTCGTTGACGAGGAGAATATCGTAAAACTAACGTTTTTAAAGTTAAACCTTAGCGAAACTGCTTTGTCCGATTGCTTTACTATAGATATAATAAATTGTAGCTACATGTACATATGGTTGTTTT
>Ga0224511_10002506_pt1 | contig 12428 bp, 6 predicted proteins | sample SF_May12_sed_USG_2_FD_169988 | JGI IMG/M metagenome (GOLD analysis project Ga0224511, IMG submission 169988) | Sediment microbial communities from San Francisco Bay, California, United States - SF_May12_sed_USGS_8_1 | ecosystem: Environmental > Aquatic > Marine > Sediment | place: USA... | reverse complement strand
CAGTGACAGCTTCAGGTTCGAACTATAGCACGCAAATGTTACAAATGATGATTGATACTCTGTGTAGAGTAGTCTAATTGTAGGATATTGCCAGCATATAATATCTTTATAAATCCGAAAGATTGAATGGGGTCAGTAATACATCTCAATCAAGAAGTTATATTTCCGCCGATGACGAAGGTTCAAGAAGCAGACTGTGTAACGTTTTATGAAAACGGAATCATCAGATTTAACGGATTGGTAAAGTTCAGCTGAAATTATGCTCTGCACGTAAATAAAATTATTTGTATTTAGTTTGCCATTGTTTGATTTCCTGTCTGGTTAATGTGTTCAAACAAAAAGAACGAATTTGATTAAAATAATTAGTCCAGTGTTACATCATATGCTTCTGCCATTTCTTGATGCTAAACAATTTAGACACTATTTCCTTAATATCTTTTCAAACTCTTAATTTAATTTAAGTTAATCCCCTAGCTAAATAAAAGAGTGTAATACAGTTTCACGGGACACGTCTTTGTATGCTTGTGAGATGCATACAAATGAAAGTGGTAAGCGCTTTTCTTCGATATTGTGCGTTACCACGTTTTTATTAAGAAAAGGTATTCATTCAGTATACTTTGCCACTCCGTCAGCTTTCTCCCAATTGTGTTCTTGAGTGAGGCTATGAATGCAAAGATCTTCAATAGGGGACTCCAATTTGTTAGAATACTGTAAATAGAATGTAGTTCGGTCTAGTTTTACTCAAGATCTCGATATAATTAGGCACAATACACATTAATCAGTTTCTAAACATCTAAAATAATATACCTGATCTGATCAGACATGTACACTGATGCACTGGCATATGTCTTACACAATGATTTCAGACTGCGTGCAGTCATACATGTCCTGGGCGCTAATTCAGATAGGATACATTTAACAAAGTGTATTTATAACCAGTGCATATGTTTTTATAAAATATAATTATAATATGTGTGCCGGATGTTACTGTCAATATAATCTCCCTGCAATCTGCAGGTGTTTCACACAAAAACAGAAAAATTATCGAAACTTGTAATTTGCAACCCTCTTCCCAGATCAAGAGATTAAATACAAATTGTTAACGAACACCGATAGTATATTTTTGTCAACGTTTTGGGGCATCAAACCTGTCGTGTGGTATATAGATATGTCTTTGTTCTTTTGGCACTTTATTTAAAACATGTAATATGCAACCCTCTTTCCAGATCGACAGATTAAATATCAATTGTAAACGTATTGCCATTTCAACAGAGGGCATATTAAGTTACCGCACGATGAGGCTGGAATCCCCGTAAACGTTGAAAACATGAAAATATAGGTTCTCAAAAACATTACATTTTGTGTGTGTCACAGGTCCAGGTCGTAGGGGAGACACTTAATGAATATTAGTGTCGAGTTAGTGGGACAGAAGTTTGTTTCAATTTTGGCATTAAGTAACGCTTTACGTCTCTGTTACGCCCTCGTTCGGACTTTGTTAAAATGGACCACGTTCTAAACACATGTTGTGAACATGTTCAAGTTCTATCATCGAAGCCCATGAAGACCATGTTACGCTTGCCCCGGCTTCAACTGAGTTTCACCATTTCTGCTGATATTTTCAATATGTCAAGATTTGATTTGTTTCATCTCTAATATTCGGAATAATGTATAAACCGTTCCATGTGTGTTTGAATGCAATACATATGTATAGGATTTGGGCAAACAATTGACCCTCTATGAAAAGCGTAAGATGTGCAATTCTGTAATTTTGTTTTCCGCTCAAACTGACTACCTTATCAACCTTCTGTAAAGTTCTTGTAAAGTTATTTGTGCATGTAAATCAATCTATGTCGTCTTTTGTCGTCGCCGTTGTATCGGATAATTTATTTTTGAAATAAGATATAGATGTTGTTCTACGAGTTTTTGTTGATGAAGTTTTCGAGTATTCGTACTGCAAATGATAATGTTTGATCTCGTTTAGTTTTGATTTTAAGAAATCACTTCGTTTATTTGACACTTGATACAAATTATTTACATGCTTTGTATTTACTACAGTGACGCGAAATTGAAGACACGATTCACGAGGTTATTGTGCCTCTTTACTTGTTAAAAAGTCTCATGTTTTATATTTCTATAGAGACAACCAATTTACTGTCTGACAGGTTAACGGGCATAAATAATCTTCACTGCGTTCATAGACATATGTGAACAAAACAGTTGTCTCGACTTCATCTTTCATTCGTATGTCTAGGACATGGAGATAAGAGATTGTGACAACTTAGACGCGAACGGTTTGCAAACGGATTTTGTTTGGGCAAATGTATGTCTGGTCGACAACCCTGGTGGCTTACATCTCGTTGAGTCTTGGCTTTTCGAAAGTGTCACTATGTAAATGTGATCACATATATACGTATTTGTCACTAATTCTTGTCATATTATGTCAACAGTAATCGAGATGAAATAAAAAAAACTGTATTACTGTCATTTCAATCGATAACATATTTATAGTTGTTTGAAATTGAATTAACTTCTAGTTATGAGTATTATATAATAATAAACTATAATTTAATGCTGCTGCCTGCTTGAATGACATTTAAAAAATAAGATAAATCATTATTTTTTTCTCAGGACGAATCGCATTTTTGTGAAAACGTAGTGTTAATGTTCCTCAAACATTTTGATGAAAAGAGATTTTTTAGATCCCATACACATCATCATTCAAATAAACAATGTTGCAGACATAGCAGGCACCTTGCATGTGGTCGGTTGGTTTGGCATCGTCTCAATAAGAATTATAATGTCCGATGTTTTGTTCAGACGCTCCTAGGTACCACTTAATTCAAATAGATGTATCATTATGCCCAATCAATTGGGATACTGGCAGGCTTACATTGTTCGTTACAAAAAAAACTCACAATGTTTTATCCAAATTGCATATTGCACGAACGTTAAGAAAGAATTTAGCTACTGCCTTGTGACCACAAACTTTCCAATATTTACAGGCGTATTTATATATTGGCAAAATTGACATTTAGGGGCCTATTTTGTACAGACAAACAAGACATAATTCTTACGACATACATGTATATGTACTCTTATAAGTGTGTTGCCTCTACTGTTAATTTTAAAGAAACTGTATTTGATGGTATTAAGTTACATAAATGTAAACTATGCAACTCGCAACATCAGCTGGTATATAAAGACGTTATTGTAACAATTACGTACCGGATCAATAATATTATGTATAATTTATATTATGATTGAAGTCGGAGCACTGATACGTGTCATATAGGTATTATGAAGAGTCGAACACATACTATATGAGCACAACGTTTTCCTGAATACTTTAATTCAATTCAATGTCCTTTTTTCCACCAATGGTGATGATATGCAAATGTATGTATTTATAAAATATGAAAAACAATTAAATTATTATAAAATATATAAACATTGCAATAATCATATAAAATCCCAATCATGAGGCTAACCGCTGACAATATAGTCATAGTTAGTACATTGTACTAATTTATCAACATCAAAGGAGTTTAAAAGATCACAATAAACATCATGATCGAATTTTTTTTATAATTTTATAATGTTAGTCATTGTCGTAAAGTTTCGTTCTTTAAAAAAAATACAAATTAACCTACACTCATTTTATTGATTGACAGCTTGCGGGAGCTACCTTTGCTAATAGTTTTAAAATCTTCTTCTATAAGCAAATTCTGGCGCCCATCCATTTTAAACTACCTAAAAGTCAAAACAGAGAATTATATTTGCATTATATAACTCAACCACAAATAACAGTAAGTACACATGTAAAAGAATCACCCAAAGGGTTAACCAGAATGTTGTTGCTAACAGCATCAAGTGCCTATATACGCAGCCTATGTTTACGATGAAGTTCAAAAGTATAACCTGACACTCGACAAAATTATCAAGGCGGTTGGGAATATCAAAATTGGAAGCGCAATAATTATGCATTATGCATATCATAACAGAGAAAAACGACTTTGTTTAAAAGGTGTGGCCCGCAAAATTGGTTTTGTTTGTTTATGTTTCGACCCATTACGTTAAAACAGTTAAGTAGCTTGACTTCAATCGATACGTTCAGTTGTCTTGGTGGTGTAGATGATTTTTAAGGTTGCTTTTTTGTTTTGTTTTTGTTGTGTTTTTACTTTTTTGTTAAAAAACTTTGTTTGTAATACTTTTTTGCAATTCATTTTGCAATTTTATTTTATTTAGTATACTTAACATACTGCAAAATTTGAGACCGATAAGAACAGTATCAAGACAGACCTTGCATCTTTAAGATTTAGTATCCATTTAAAACCCTATCAAATTAATGGCATCTCTTCATTATCGGCCATTATTAGCCGACAAAACCAGAAAATCCGATTATTGACCTCTTTAATGAAAGAATGTGTAGAATAATGAGAAATTAAATTGGTTTAATCTCGAAACGTCTACGGCTTAGACTAGGTGAGTTTTGTCTGATTCCATTCCATTACATTCAATTAGCTTAACCATCATGTTAAACACAAAGATTGTATAGCATCGTTGCATCATTGGATTTATAGTTGAACATATTATTATATCATTTTGCACTTACCACACCACAATACTTAAATATATGTTTATAAACAAAATGAAAACAAATGTTTTGATGTTAGTAAATATAGGTTTAGTAAAAAAAATACTTTTACTTAATCTGATTTCGTTTAAAATAAATATCAATTTACCAAAAATAACTTTTTTTCGCTTCTTAAATATATATAATTCTTTTTGTGAACTGACACTTTGATGCGCGGTGCAATTACACGTTGTTGACGTTGGACGTCCACGGCGGTAAGGGGAAACGACACAAAAAGTTACCCAACTAGTGCTTAAATTACCACATAATTCGCTTTAACAAGTGATGAACTGTTCCTTGTTTTCACAGACATTATTGTTAATGTTGAACGTGCATACGAAGCTTTTTATAAATTCGTACATTCAAAAGCAGGCTCTGCGATTGGATCAAACCGGCTACGTTCACTGGTACGTGTAGTCTTCTAAATGTCTACGGAACAAATACTAGAACGCTAGTATTTAATCAATTATCGCGGTCCAGTAGTCCTGTCGGGCGTCTTTATAATACCGTTGCACACACACGTTCATTTAAAAAGCAGAAAGTATACTTGATTATCCTTATTATATGTGGTCATAAATAATAAACGCTATGTGTTCGTTGGTGCTTGGTTTTCAATCATCAGTAAACCACTAAATGTATGCATGGCACGACTAATATAAATTGAAGAGATGTTCAAAATATATGTTGTAAACCTTGTTGGCAAAACCATGACAAAAAGGCCTGTTCACAAACAAGACGCACGCGTTAGGTTTTAATACTTAATACTTATAGTTTTATATAGTGTTACATGATTTATAATTTATCTTAATTTTCGTATGTATTGTTTACCAGAAAACGTGCATACAATCGATGTCCTGTGTCTTACATGTGTTAATTACTAATCAACAAAGTAACTGCTACAGTGTTTACCCAGATAAACTATTGTGCTGGAGGATAACGCAATGATTATACTGGCGTAGTTTTGCAATCTGGATCAAACGTTAAACTGGTTTTGAAAAAAAATCATTTATAATGTCAGAGTGTGACTCTAAGGGCGGAAGCATTTATGACAGAAAGGGAAAATTTGAACAAATGTGATCTCTAGATGATTATACGGTCTTAACAAAATCTTAGATGTGATAACCTCTTAATATAAATGAGATTGGTAAATGTCTTTTAAAATAGTAATGGGTGTTCTCATTGATTTCAACCTCATTTGGCACATAAATATTGATTTTGTTTGTAAACAAAATTACATGGTTTATGGATATTTATATCACCTTACTGGTGAAATGTTTTACAATGCATATTAAGTGCCCACATTGAAAACTCTTTTATAATTTTAGGAAATATAATGTATGATAATGATGTTAACAGTTTTCCAGCAATGAAAAAAACTTAATGTGAATAACAATGCTATTGTTATCAAACAAACCCAAAACACAAACAAAAGATTTGTTTTCATATTACAGTATAAAAATATGGAAAAAAAACCTTTTAGTATGTTCCTACGACTCATGCATTTAAATCCATAAACATAAGATACTTGTTTAATAATAAGTAATTACTTGTAAAATCTTTTGCACTTCAATGATGCAATTCCATAAAGACAAATATGGAAGACAATATTTGCCTGTCCATGATGGCAGAAAAGCAAATTGTCTGTTTTCAAAGCAAAAAAGCGAAATTATGTAGGTTTTTAATATTTCTAACAACTATAATATTTATGTAAAGAGATATTTTAAAATATTTGTAACTAATGATTTTCTAGTATATTCTGGAGGTCAGCTGCTTTAAATACACTTTAATAAATGTACTTTGCGATCTAATTTACACACCAATTGTTCCCTAAAGGCTATATCTTACTTAATGGCCTTATTGCACTAAACCGAACTCAATATCCGAGTGCAAACAAACAAAGTGCTGCAGTTGTCCGAATGTTGTCCTGGGCCAGTATTCATATAGAAACTTAAGTAATAAAAATTTGAATCAGCCAATGAAAACATAGGTTACAAAGGAAAGAGCCAATAGCATTGAGTGTTACATACACATTTGACTTAAGATGTTTTATGAATACGGGCCCTGTATTTAGAGTGTACTTGATGCCGGTAAGGTCCTCACGAACCGCTCATCATCCATATGGCGGAGTGTCATATGGATACTTGATTTAGTATTCTAAATGCTTTGGTTAGGTATCTTCATGTTTCACGGCTTATATCATTTCATCTCAGAGGATAATAGTTCCGACTTCACTTCTAATGGGAGCTTTTGATTGATGGGACCAATGCATTATTACACATACTGCTATTAAGTTGCGGAAGGTATTTGCAATATTAAGAACATTCTCGTGCTTTTTTCCATCTAAAGCTATGGCAAATGCTGAATCTACGACTCATCTTTTCAAATTACAAATTACTACAGACGTAATTTGCGAAAAAAGGAGGATTGGGTTCAATCCCAAAATACAATTTGCATTTTAAATGAAACTACACCTCCAACTTAACAGAGGCATAAATATCACTCACATAGAAATATAGACCTAAATCTTGCTTAGAGTGTAAATTGAAGATGTGTTCAAAGAACAAAATGTAACCGGCAAAGCAGATAAGGTCAAGTTGTTTGGGCATCGTGACAAAATGGTCCGTACAAAAAGCAAACACAGTCAGCACACCAAGAAAGACGCAGACACTACAAAACGAACATACATTACAAAAACATTTTTTTAATTGTTTAATGTTTTTTAAAGTAATTCCTCCTGCAAATGTTGAGTAACCACTTAGGTACGGTCATAGAAGGACAAATATGGGACATATATAGTATGAAAACAATAAAGTACAAAAGAACTGAAAGGTTGTCAGTTTCCAAAACAAATTATAGATTAAACAAGACAATAAAATACAATCCGCGTTGCAGTATAACGCGTTTTCTGAGAAAGGTGCTTGCAGCATACGGTGACATGAAGGTGGATACCTAAAGCATCAGTGATTATTTCGGTAGTTCGTATTCTATGGCATATAAAGATACATAATAGAAATCGCCAATGCAAAAATTGGTAAAACCATTCGAAAGCATTTACATAATATTACGAAATTGTAAACGTTTGTCTGTACATTTGGACAGAAACGTCATTGCCCCGGGCAACTGGTCGCAATACCGGAATAGCGAGGTGGTCGTTTTATCGAGGTGGTCGTTAAATGAGGTTTTACTGTATATACTATGTTTACAAATCAGTGTGTTAAAGTTGTCATTCATACGTCTTTATCAAGGCACTATATATTTGTTGATAAATTAAGGCCAACGGCGAATTAAAATATCTCACATAAGGATCTTTGGAATGCATTTCAACATTTCCACTCAAAATATGTACCTTGAATGTTGGAGATACATGTAAAAGAGTAAATGTAGGCTAATATGTTCCCTCACATTTTGTAGAGATAACTGCGCTGAGATGTTTTCTGTGTTTGACATTTACCCGTATCTAACTATCTGTATTGTGATGTGCTGACTGTGACAGTCTGACAACTGGTTCCGTTTGCAATACAGACACCACTTAAACTTTCGGTAACATTATTCCTTGGAGTCAAGTGCCTTACATCCGCCAAAATTGCGTATAAATATCACTGAACATCAGCACTCATCCCAATTGCATCCTATACACAGACGTCACAATACCGGCATCAAAACCAAATAAAATACCAGATCCATTCCATAGAGAGAATGGAGAAGAACAAATAATCATATCAGTCTTTTTTTCCCCGTTTTAGTTTTTCCTCCATATAACTTTAAGTAACTTTGTACCTGATATTTAGGTTTATTTATTTATTTATTTATTTATTTATTTATTTATTATTTTTTTATTTTTTTATTTATTTATTTATGTATTTATTTATTTATTTATTTATTTATTTATTTATTTATTTTCCTACCATTGCATTATTGTTGTAACATTTATAATTTACTTGTTTCTGTTTATGTCAACGAAGTAGCGACTGCTAAAAGCCGTGGTCAGGGACTCGCGCATATTGCAACACCTGTTGTTGGCTTTATCATTCAAGTTATGAAACCGTATATACCTCTCAACGGCAATCGTTTATAGGTATGTTAATAATGACGGAAAACAAACGAGGTTTATTTATCTAACATGTCACTTCATGCTGATATTATTAGATACATGTAGATATAAATATGGTTAGATGTAAGACATATTATAATATAGGATTCTCAATAAAGTTTGTTTTTTAAACACTTTTTTACACTAAAGCCCCCTATACACGCACAATATAATTATCAATAACATTGTCAATCATAGAGATTGACAACGTTTATAAAATTACAAGCCATTACATGTGTAAGGTTTATGATGACTGTGACCTGGTTTATAAAAGAATTTTAGATAGTACATGTGAGATCTGAGCAATGTATTGATGAATATTAAAACTCGTTTAACAGTTTCAGTATTAAAGTATAATTCCAGTAAATTAAAACGTTTTTAAACTTAGATTTCTGCAAAAAGCAGTTAGTTATTCAATAAATTTGACCTGTCTACATTGTTTGCAACAAATTGTCTTTGAATATCTCTTCAATTAATATCATTTTTCAATAGTATTAGAATGTATTATTTAAATAGCATGTTATTTCACCGACTTTTAATATTCATCAATAGTTAATCGCCGTTACTTAATACCTTATTTCACCTACATTGTCAACTATTGTTGAAAACATGTATCAGAATTAGTGATCAACAAAAACTTTACCATTTTATACCAGTGATCACATTCGCTTTGTGTCAACATGTAACTAAGAAGTTTCAAAACATGCACTTTGTATGTACTCGAGGCACAAATGTATTAAAATAACTAAAATTAACCGTTTAATATCGTCGTTATGTTTTCAAACTAATGTAAAGTCGTCATTATTTTATTATAATAAGTATTACTCTTAAGTTAATCATTTACTAGAGCTGGTTCTGTCTAGCTTAGTGTTTTTAGCTGCTGCGAATAAAACCATAAACAAAATAAGTGATTCATTTGAAGGTAATAAATATGTTGTTGATTAGTAGGATAAACACATCGTAATTGAATGACACGACAAAAAGACAAGTAAATCATGATTTTGACAAGTCAATGATCTTGGTCTAAAGTGTTCCAATCCATTATTTACATGATCCAGTCCTATGAATAAAAAGGTAGGCAATAAAGACAATTTTAGCATGTTAACTTGTCAGACAATGATATAAATTTAGATTGTCTCTGGAAATATTATGAAACATTGATGTAAGCTTTCTGATGAAGGTTTATTGTAAATCTGTGAAATGTGTTGTTTTCATGACAATTAATGTGTGTATTTTAGTGTGCCTTATATAGTTCAAGGAAGTTCAAGACTGCAAAGAGCGCCCATCTGTCCCCGATTTGCTGCACGGAGCGATGGCCAGTAGACCAGGAACACGTCATAAATCCTTTTTATCGCATAGTTTTACTAGTATTACAATAAACGCTATGGTATCTAAGCGAAACACGGAAAGTCCTCTGAAAGCATAGTTTCCATAGGGCAAATAGGAGCCTCGGTTTTTTAAGCTGTTCGTTAACAGTTACAAACATGAACAGTTAAAATATAAATCGATTGTTTAAAACTCTTGTTGTTAAACGATATAGTTTTCTTGAATTTGCAAAACACGATGGATGAATATGCGTACCTATTTCATTTTGTACCAAAGAGGAATACGGAAATAATTCTTTTTGATTGTGGTTATGTTTGAAAATGGATTCACATATATATGTGATTGTTTTACAAATGATAATCAAAGATATCGAAATTAAATCGGTAAAATGTGGGTCAAAAACGTTATAAATTGCTTTATGACAAATTGATCAGCTATTAGATATTGCAACTTCTGTATAATAATTACATGTTTAATTATTATAACTATATATTTTACGGTCATTACTCAGCAAAAACAGATGCAATGGCGTAAAACAGTACTTAGTACACGGGTAAACGCACGTGACTGTCTTACATGTGCGTTTAAATCAGAGGTTTTACCGCGGGAGGCTAAGGCGGTAATCCGTGTCCGAAATGCAAGTATAGTAGTTCATTGCAAACATTAAAGTCACTGTCCTCCAGATGCTCAAATCATAAAAAACTAAAAAAAATATTAAAATTATCGGTAAATATCGGTCTTGTTTTGTTCAGTGTACTTATCCATTATTACTGACCCATCAATTACAGTGAGAAATTTGACAGAATCGTTGGTAAAACATCATTTTTCTTTGCATAATCTACTGCGTTACTAATGCAGTAGCCGTTAAAAATAGAAAGGATAATTTATTCAAGAAAGTCACGTGTTACAACAATTGCTGTTTCCGGGTTGCCAGTTAAAACGGCCCCAATCGAAAACGGCCCAGTCCAAAACGGCCCCACTTTCGGTCAAAACGGCCCCAAACGATAGCAAAAATCGGTTAAAACAGCCTCATAGGAGGATTTCATTGTAAAGTCTGGGTGTGAAAGTTAACACATCTTAAGTATGACAATTACTGATTGTTAATTAAGTTCAATTATACTTAAGGTTTGACGTGGTGATTAATGGACAGTTTATTATGTGTGAAAGTTGACACTTTTATCTATCATTGTACAGATTTATACATTTATTTATTTAACACGGACGACGTCCATCGCCTCTCGCTGGCAGCGGCTACAGGTAAACGCTAGGTCCTCCAGACCCTTGGCGATGAGGCGGTACTTGGCCTGGGTTATTCCTATTTTTGGACAACACAAACATTTACAATTGCACATAACGTACATTTTGTTTATTTAATTTAATGTCTATCATATATTCATCATTTAAACAGTAAACAATGCATTGCATCCTAAAAAGTCCTCATTTATATGAATAGTTTGACATATTTTAACAACTCCTGCATTGACTAGTATGTTACCCAAGTTCATATGGAAACACAAGAAAACGGAAAGTAACTTTTATTTATTTTGGCAATCATCAGCATCATGACTTATTTACTTACCAGTCTCGCAGAGCCGATGCTGCCGCTTATTGCAGCGGTCACAGCAGATCGCCTGCTGCCGCAGCAGAATGTACACAAGTACATCCTCGATCACTATTAAGTCCTGTCAATCTCTAGCTTAATTTAACACTATTCGAAATAGTCCGATTTAGAAATTTTATTATTCTTACACAAATCTCAATAGTCCAAACATTACCAAAATCACTTTTACAAATATACATACATTGACAAGGCAATGGAAGAAATGTAAATAACATTAAAGAACTCAATTATCGTTATATATTTTTCACACTTCTTTCTTTGATGTTAGATGATCAGATAGAGACACGTGTCTTTCTTTCTTAGACGTGTTTTATCTATTTATTTTATGTTAATTATAGCAAATACATTAATAGTATATCTATAAAACAATAACAACAACCTTGGAACCATTTAAAGCTAAACGCCTTCCCATGAAAAAAGAATTTGTAAACAAAACAACAACAAAATGTTTTTTTTTCTTCTTAAATTTGCATAACATAAATAAAAGACAAGACAAGACCTGCTTCTTTCTACGTGTGTATTATCGTGAAGTTAAATCATTAAGATTTATAAAAATTCACATAATACAAAACATTGACTTTTCTGTTTGGGGCCGTTTTGACCGACGATTTTTAATACGGGGCCGTTGTATCCGAAAATTGGGGCCGTTTTGGACTGGGGCCCGTTTTCGATTGGGGCCGTTTTGACTGGCAACCCTGTTTGCGCACTTGCGCAGTTCGTATCTAGTTCGATCAGGTCAAAGTATCCCAAATCCTAGC
>Ga0224511_10002505_pt1 | contig 12428 bp, 4 predicted proteins | sample SF_May12_sed_USG_2_FD_169988 | JGI IMG/M metagenome (GOLD analysis project Ga0224511, IMG submission 169988) | Sediment microbial communities from San Francisco Bay, California, United States - SF_May12_sed_USGS_8_1 | ecosystem: Environmental > Aquatic > Marine > Sediment | place: USA... | reverse complement strand
ATTTCCCTGTGTGTAAATGTATAGAGGCTTAACATTGCGTGCTATAAATGTATTTTTCATGCGATGTTTCTCAAACTTGAACATTATAATAATAATAATTATAATAATAATAATAATAATAATAATAATAATAATAATAATAATAATAATAATAATAATAATAAATAATAATAATGATAATAATAATAATAATAATAATAATAATAATAATAATAATAATAATAATAATAATATTATTAATAATAATTAATAATAATAATAATAATAATAATAATAATAATAATAATAATAATAATAATAACAAATGCTACAGTGCACGTTGTAAGAATTTTGAGATCGCTTTATGCATTTATGCGTCAATATGTGTTCATTCATGTATAATTATGCGATTTTGTCATTTTCTATATATTTTCTTAGTTAATTTGGCATAAAATATGACACTCATTTTTCTCTTGCATTTTGTTCAAATATATTTATCGTAATGTATTTACAGTACCTGTTTCCTGTTTTACATACATTTTGGTTTTAAATGTACCCGTTACGTCGTAAGGGCTTTTGCTACATGTATTAGCTACATCAGTTGACTTTTATTACATAGTCGCATTCAAAAACACTGTAATATCAGACATGTTTTTATCAGAATATTTTTCACCCAATAATTTGATATTTGCACAGTCTTTAGTTGCCGCAATGTTATAGACGGCAATATTTTAATATTTAATAAAAAAGTAAAAAAATCGACACGGTCTGTCACAACAACATACGGGAAATCCACAAACGTAACATACCTCGAGCCTTTCCGACAACTTAGTATTACTGCAATGTATATTACAACCAATAACACTCTTATGACTTGCAGGCGGCGCCAAAGAAAATGTGGACGCACTGTGTCTCACAATGCGTACACTAGGAAGTTTCCAGCACCAGTAGCCAGCACGGCCCGCCGAACTCAGTCGTGTAGCGGAATCCTCCAAAAGGGTGTGATTTTTGTTTCTAAACCAGAAAAAGAAAGGAACCAAACCTTTCTACAAACCCAACAGCGTCTGTTGAAATTTTGGTGATTATACACTTAGCTTTAAAAACATTTTTTAAATAACTTGAACAATGTCTAGTGCATAGGTCCGTCCAACAAAAACCCGAGTTATTTCCTTACATAAGTCAGATATAAAGAGAAATCCGCATGGCATTGGAATGTCAGACACACTTGTAATATTATTTGTTTGGATACATGCTGTATTTATGTTATAAAACAAAATATTAATAATGTTTTAAGATCGCTTTCGGAGAAAGAGGCCCAACAGAAAGAAGGTGACGAAGAAAAAGTCGAGGACAAAACAACGCCAACTGACTGGGCAAACAGCGGTGCACGACGCAACAAAATCCAATGCTTTGACAAAAGGCCCGACATTACTGCCTTCAGAACCTACGACACAAGAAGAGAAAGTTGATGTAAACAGAAACTTGGTCAAGGATCCAGGTAACAACACACTTGGAGAGTTTCCCAAGCGTTCGGCAGAGGACAATGAAGCGAAAGTATATACGCATATCTCAAAAGATGTTAAGCCCAAAGAGAAAGAAGAGTGCCCTTTTGCTGGTTTGGACAAGACATCGTTTGTGTACATTAGGCATTCGGCAAGATGCTCTCTTTGTAGTCCGTACGCTGAGAGGGTTTTCACTCCACGACCTTCCCGACTTCCCCCACTCAAGTTCGAGTCCAAGAACCAACAGCTGAAGTCCGCCAGGAGACTTTCAACTCCTTCCAAACATGTTACCAGTATAATGGTGGCAAAGAACGAAGGTCAAACTGCTGACAAGAAAGAAAAACATAAATCTATGAGAAAAGTCAGGCATGGAAAGAAAGAGAAGAAAGCAGAAACATGTAAAAGTGTTGTAGGTGACCGAAATGTTGACAGAAACAAGCAAGAAGATAACGTAGAAGACACAAGTGTCAGGAGAGAGAAAAGTGTTACTCCAGAACAGAGAAAAGAAATTATTGACAATTATTTTGCTGGAAGCGATGATGAAGATATCGTGTCAGTATCGACTAGTATTTCTACCTGTCAAAGTGAATCGGATGAACCTACACTAGAGTTACTCAGTGGTTCCAAATGTGACGTATCTGGAGAAATTCCATCATTGAAAAGCAATCCATCATCAAAATCGAGCAAACGTGATACAAGAAAGGGTATTTACGATCCCGATGAAAACCGTTCTTCAAACAGTGATAGAAACACATCGTCTTGGGCAGCGAAGTCGACAACTTGCTCGTTCACAAAGATAACAGATGCTACTATGTTGTCAACTCCGAAATCAAACGATTCGAGCTCGTCTTGCATGTCTACTATCTCGGCCGAGAGTTCAATCACGATCGATATGTCATCATGGACCGTAGTTTCACCAGTGTCATTGGAAGCACAGGAGATGCATGCAGAGTCCACTCCGACATCAGCAAGATCGGTGACTTCAGATATATCCGTTATCTCATCTGTCAGCCAATGCACAACCGCGTCGTCTCTGCCTTGGGATACACCAAGAGACATCGACACCTTGTCTCCAAGCAAGACGAAGAAAAAGAGTCTCTGCAAAAAGCTGAAAGAGTCAGCAAAAAGGAAACAGGTCACAGACACCAGCAGTTCCGAGGAACACTCAGACAAACAACCTTTAAAATCTCGATCATCGAGATCAAAGAAAATCAGCGTTTGCAAAAAGTTGAAAACAATTAAAGGCGAATCATCCTATAAGGAAACTGACAACCTTTGTGATAGATCCATAGTTTCAGTGTCTTCAAGTAAACTGCAGAACTTTGCGGCTAGTGATGATGATGACGCTGTTGTAAAGAGATCAAATGGACGGGTCCAAGAAACAAATGCGGATGCACTAAAAATTGAGGAAGATGATGACAATGATGATATTGTAATCGGAGCAAAATTCAGCACTGAATCAGCAAATACGGAGGCACAGAAACCTGATAGGAGTGATGACAATGACGAGGATATTGTGAGTGGATCAAATACTAGCTTCAAACCAAACTACACTGCTTATCTTAAGACCGACACAAATGATGACGATGATGATATTGTGATTGGAACAAACGCAAGCAACAAACCAAACAACGTTGACATTGTGGAATCTGACAAAGATGATGATGATGATGATGATATTGATATTGGAACAAACGCAAGCAACGAAACAAAACAAGATGATGTCATGAAAACTGACGAAGATGACAATGATGATATTGTGATTGGCACAAAAGCAAACACCAAAACAAACCACGGGGATGCTATGAAAACTGACGAAGATAATTACGATAATGACGACGAAAACGAAGATGACGACGACGACGATGATGATAATGATGATGTTGATGATGATGATGATGATGATGATGATGATGATGATGATATAGTTTTCATTTTAAAAAAGCATATGATTTATGAAACATAATTTATTGAATAAACTAATTACGATTTACAAGCATTTTATTTAACCTTATTACCCCGTGGAACACAGCCATGTTGCGTGACGCTTATATTACAAAAACTCCTTATAAGGGTCTATTGTTCTTATGATATAAAAATCATAAAACATATTTCCGAATTTTGTTTGCCTCAAATTAATGTTTAATAAATAATAAATAATGTTTACAGCGAACAGTTTTGAAGTTATGCTCCGGTCTGCGTTATTCAACATAAACCTATTTTCTTTAAAGATTAATGCACAGATCCGCAAAAACCTCAATCACCTCCCCTTTCTGTATTTTTCCGTTTTTGTTCGTGTGATAAGGCTTATTACACACGGGAAGTACGCTTTCTATTGTACCAGATTGTCACATTCAGTCACCTCTCTAGTTCGTTGGATTTAAGTTTAAATAACTCAATAATTCCTTCACGACCTTGTGGTGCACAAATATGAATTTGTCCTGTAAAAATAATTAAAATTCAAACACAATACCAAAAAATAAAGTGCATTAACCTTTACGTTATGGTTTAATAAATAGTTGTTTCTGCTTCTTGCGTTTTCGTCTACCGGTGCGACAGTAAAATGCACTGGCTGTTACATTCGGAAAATGTTGGCAACCAAATTACCTAAATCACCCGTAACCGGTTAAGTCGTTAAATCTATTAAAGATATTTATGGAAATACTGATTTTTGATTGTTATGCTGTCCCGGAACTATCACCGTCCCGGAATACCTCACATAACTGTATTTGTCATATTTAAGCAGTGAAAACTACTCCCGTAAATATGAGACACTACCCAACACACTTATCCATACTTATAAAATATATCATAAAATGAATTGTTGGAACTATTTGGCCCGAAAATTCGGCTTTGTTTATTTACGTTTCGACCCATTGCGTTAAAACAGTTATATAGCTTGAGAACAATCCATACATTCAGTTGACTTGGTGGTCCAGAGTAACGAAACGATTGGGGTGCTAGATGCCCCGGGTTCGACTCCCGGCTCTGGGAATTATTGTATATGATTGAATATGTGTTTTATTGTTATTGTGGATTTACTGTTTGATTTAAAAAATAAACACACGAAATTGTGCAATGACTTTTGCAATGTCAATTCATTTAGGTTACTTAACATATTGCAAACTTTGTGACCGATTCTAAGAGTATCAATGTAAAGATCTAGCATCTTTAATATTGACCATGTACTTTTATAAACGTATTGGACAGATACTGAGTGGCCGTGGTCATAGAAATTTTATTCGATCGCAACGAGACGACAACTGTCATAGACCACGGCCACGAGTTGTCTATCTGACTGAGACCCAGTTACAATATTCCTTGTTTATATATACACAATCAGAACATATAACTACATCTACATCTTTGTTTCACTTCAAATTGTTTCAGGGCTAGGGAACTGACATTAGACTGGAACCATTAAATTGCCAATTATTTGTTATAAAGTCATTTTTTTATCAATGATGATAGTATTCTGATAAGTTCGAATACTTTCTAGTCGAATATGCTATGTTGGTTGGGATATTAAAGTGTTTGCTCTTACGCGCTTGCAACGGAAGAGAAATACAATTTCTGCTACCAAACACAAATGTGATAATACATGTACAGAGCTAGTCTAGTTTCTATATATACATGTATAGTCACCACTCCCGCATAGTGTTCATTAGTGCAGGGGCGTAGATAAAGGGGCGGCAGGGGCGGCGGCCGCCGCCCCAATAATTTGGCTAGTCTTTGTTATACAGAAATGACGGACTTTTCGCCGCCCCAAACAAATTTTTCTTTGCCTTTATGAATGCAATTTGAGTTTATTTTAGCGTGACAAATCACTAGCGGGTCGAGGGGCCACGGACCTAAGATTTTATGCCCCAAAACGCTATATTTCCTTATTTTTCACTCGCTTCGCTCGGTATTTAATTCTAAACAAAATTTTAAAAGAGTGCGGCTGAAAATCTCCTAAAATACAATAATTATATAATATAACCGTCAGCATGTTAAATGATTTTATGGTTGAACCCTTAAGACGTCGTTTGCCTAGTGACGTGACAAATTAATTTTGTTACCGTTTTACGGCATATGTGTTGGACATTTTCTGTACGTTATAACATGTATTTAAGTATTCATGTGTTTTATTTGTATTTGTATTGTTATTTATTTATCATGCTAAGTAATTGAGACAATCCCTTTCGACAACTAATGGGTATGTTGTTTTAAAACGTAAATGTTATCCATTAAACATGCGTAAAACAACTTAAAACTACCCTCAAATTCCCTCTTAGAACATCTACTCAGTATATTTTATGGCAAAATGTATATAAAATAATTTAATTTACACTGTTAAGTTAATTTAGTGAAAATCTTACACCAATATATTCGTCGTGACCAAAATAAATATTTGCGAATTGCGACGCAATATGTATTCTTATTGCTTGTCTAATACACTTGCTACAGAGTATTGTTATAATATCGAGGTTTATAACATGGCATTAACATATATAATGAAAACGAATATTATCAGTAATCGCATTTCTATCATGATCTGGCCGATCACGGGTCCCGGTTTGTAAATATAGAAGCACTTCCTGTCAAAGGGAAATAACACTTCTGAATAACTGAAAAGGTCTATACTTCAACTTAACTACTTCAATTATTGCAAAATTAAAAGTATGACCGTGATTGTCTGATAATTAACGATAAAACGAAAGTATCAGATCTTGCTGTGCACAGTTTTTTTGGTGATTTAAAAATAAAACAATTACCTAATTTCCGTTTTGTCTATCACCCGAAAACCCCATTCTAAGAACACTATTGGTGGTTCAGTTTTGGTATACATGTTCGCTGACGACATTGAGACTCAGGTATTTCCTGGTGTAACTGGACGTGTCAAAAATAAGGACCAATTGGAAATCAGTTTGGATTACTTAACATTCTAACCTTTCAAAGATAAAGTCAGGAATAACAAAGTCTTCAGTATTTATATAATATTATATCAGAATGTAATTGTGTTTGTCAAAATACAACTGAAAATAAATTACAAACATATTGTTTTGCTAAAGCAGGTTTTGCTTTCAACGTCTGATTAGTTTAATACGTTTTATGTTATGTCTGGTTCAGTACTAGCAACATTCGCTCAAGAAATAAACTCTGCAATTTTTAAACGTTAGATTTAAAATTATGTTTGCTAAGTTAATTCATGAGTTATTCATCAATACATTTACAACATGTTATTACGAACATTTAGAGAAGGTATTGAGATTAACGCCTTTTAACTTTATCGTAACTTTATATTTTCGATATATCAGGGAAATCCTAATACAGACACCCTGGTGCCTAAGACTGTTCCATTTTGCATGGAACGTCTATCCGAATGTGCGTCTGGAGGTCACGAGCTGACTGTCAGCATAAAATGGCGGACGACCCATCTTTTATGATTACATAGTCATAGTCATAGTCATAGTCAAAGTCAAACTTTATTAGCATATTTCATATTTACAAGAAGAAACGAGAATTATATAAATACACATACATTAGATGGAAACAAGTTACTACAATACATATAAAGATGTTTAATGACAATTAAGGCTACTACAATACATATAAAGATGTTTAATGACAATTAAAAGGACAATACATGTATATTGCATTTGTAATGCAAGGCAAAGCATAATGTAATACAAACATGTCGGATAAATCAATTGTTTTGTTGCATTATTTTCACTCATTAATTTTAATGTTTGAACTAATGTATATGTTTTCTTATATCTGACAATTTAACATTAATCCTTACATCCTCTTACAAAGCATGTCTATTAAACTTCATTTTGAACGCTATTTATGATTATTATTTACCTTGACATGTCATGGCTTATGTCTGTACCAACTTTTGGGAGGACCATAACTAATGTTGCAACAATTTGTGGTCCAACCCTTTTGTAATGAATATTTGGGTATATGTATGTGTCATAGTAAGTACATTATGATTAAACTGATAAAGGGAAAGCCCTCAGGAAGCATAGCCTGCACGAGAAAACAGCAGCCTCGGTTTTATTGAAGCTGTTCATCAGTGGTAATTGATGATGCCACACCACTGACGTCCCCCTAGCGCATGAGCAGAACTCCATTTTCAAATGTAAACAACATACATGTACACTCCATGATGTTCATTTACAATAAAATATGGTTAAATAAATAAATTGAAGTGACATAATTAATGTGCATTAAATAATTGAATAAGAAATGCTATGAGAATACAGACATGTTTTAATACATACTCAAAGTACAATTATGCAAATTAAAAAAACTTCATCGTACCTTATAACCCCTAATGAATGGATACAATATTCAATATGCAAAAACATACGATTAGCAATATATATTTGGTTGTACCTTTTATTTTTGTAATTGTAAATAAGTTTTTGATTCTAATATATTGATGTACGCAGTAGTAGATACTTAAAAAATGCCATGCCATGAATTTGAATTCGCATTCATTATTGAAACAATAACATATATATTGAAAAACACATAGCTAAGTACACTTGAAAGGCATATGAATAATGCGTGAAAGTAAAATAGTGCAATATTTATACAAATAGTGGAACTTATACACAGTAGTAAACAACAGTTAACAACACATACTATCCAGTTTACTATCCGTACCAATATATCAACAATTAAACATATTATACATTATATTTAGAGCATTTAATGTTAGGACTTCTTTATTAAAGAAAACATCTAAATATTTGAAAGTCATGTATATACAGTTTAATCAACACAGGTACAACTTACCAAATCTAAAGTTATTCTGTAGAATAAGCCTTTACTGGGGTGGTCAATAGTGAAGTACCATTCGTTTATAAACAAGATCACGCGAAGCTTATGTTTAAATACAATAAGATTTATTATTATTATTATTATTATTATTATTATTATTATTATTATTATTATTATTATTATTATTATTATTATTATTCAGAAAATATGTTTTCTACGCTGTCAATGGAAATGAGTGTTACACCTGTTACGGTTTGGTGGGGTTTCGAACATACAACAGGCTATTTAAGAGTCAAACACTCTAACCACTGAGCTTACGGCGAGTCAATCATGAGGATAAATGTGCAAACTTAAAAAAGCTACGATATACATTTTATATTTATAAGCATAAAATTATGTATAAGAATAGCATACACGAAAAAGCAGGTCAGTGAAATTGGAACTGATAAAAACACATTTTAACATGCCAATCAAAAAACCAATATATTATAATGTAAATGTGTTTTTGTTAGGCTGTAACCACATGCTGTCATAGAAATTACTATCGTTTATTTCTTACGTCAAAACAAAACATATATAAAACCTTTGTTTTCAAAGTAATAACACTGTAGCAAGACTTCCGATGAAACCCACTGTGTTTAGCGTTTTCAACCGGCTGCCACTTGTTACACGTGAGAAGTCTCCGACACTTTGTTTGCCACTGGTTACACGTGAGAAGTCTCCGACACTTGGTCTGCCACTGGTAGCATGTGAGAAGTCTCCGACACTTGGTCTGCCACTGGTAACACGTGAGAAGTCTCCGACACTTTGTTTGCCACTGGTAGCACGTGAGAAGTCTCCGACACTTGGTCTGCCACTGGTAGCACGTGAGAAGTCTCCGACACTTGGTCTGCCACTGGTAGCACGTGAGAAGTCTCCGACACTTTGTTTGCCACTGGTTATATGTGAGACGTCTCCGACACTTTGTTTGCCACTGGGTACACGTGAGACGTCTCCGACACTTGGTCTGCCACTGGTAGCACATGAGAAGTCTCCGACACTTCGTATACAACTGGACATAAGGTCTTCCACTGATGTATCATGGGCACTTGCTCAGCCACTGAATCACCGACACTTGGTCTGCCATTGATTACACATGAGAGGTCTCCGAAACAAGGTCTGCCACTTGTTACACATGAGCAGTCTCCGCCACTTGGACTGCCACTGCCTCCGTCCCTTGCCCCGACTTGTTGCACCCACAACATTTCACTACCATGCACGCACAGGCCCACATATCTTCTCTGACACCTTTGCAAACGACAAAACAAATGACTGGATTTAACACGCTGTTGAGAAAATACATGACTGGTGCCATTGAGGTGAAGATCACTGCCCACCATATATCGTTCTCCACAACAGTACTGTCAGTCCACCATCTTACATAAACAGTCAGCAGTAATGAATTCGATACAACAAACGACAGTCCCGTTGAGATGGTTATTTTTGTAAACACGTCCACGTATCTTGAGTGATTTGAAGACACAGTATGTTCCTGCAATTTATTTCGGCACAAAGTTGCAAGAACGACACTATTGAATGTGAATATCAATATGAAAGGCAAAACTGTTGCAACAACTGTCTCAACAAGGTCTGGTATGCCTTGATTTTCAAACGAGTTAATAGCCACGTAGGTAGCCGTCAACAACACACATATTGCCAACACAACATATTTAGATCTGTTTTTCATGTCTTGAGGTTTAAAAACAAATGGCCATAGAACTGTTAATGCGCGTTCCACAGTTATTGCTACAGATATCCAATTTGATATTGCTAATAGCCAAAGATATGTGTAAAGGTAAATCGCAAGGAATGTATCGCCAGCAGGTAAATTTAAAAGCAATCTCCACACATACAAGCTGGTTCCTGACACCAATAAAAAAATTAAATCGAAAGCAGCGTTCGATGCGAAGTATGTGGCACAACACAGTTGCTTGGATTTTTGACCAAAAATCCAGACGCACAGTACAGTGATATTAAACGAAACTCCGACAGCGAGAAAACTAGGTAAAATCACCGTAAAAAATATTTTTCTGACTTTCAATGGTAATATAAGGGCATCCATTGGTTTAATGTTTCACAGTCAGTTGCAAAACGTCCATACAGTGTTCAAATATTTGAAGTTATTTCTAGAATTCTCGCGAATTCAGTCAATGCTAATCCAGGTCGAAATTGTTTGTAAGTCCACAATAACCATCAGTATGACATTATATAGTTGTGACCAAGAGCCATTTTTGTGAGATAAAAACAACAGAAATACAAAAAATGGGTAATTGTCTTATTACGCATGCGCGTCGCATATAATTCAATATGACTTTTCGAAAGGTCATAAAATATGTTCAATAGGTTACAAGAAACTAGTGTGCTTTACCGAGCAAACAATAACAAACACCAAAAGAATTGCTATTATGCTTAATAACTAAAAGTGGCCATACTATGTCAAAGTCTGCGATTTAGGGTCTAAAGGGCTATTTTAGTGATATTGAGATTTTGGAATCGTTTGAAAACACGTTTTAGTATATCAAGTTTCAATACAAAATAGAGTTATTCCTTTTTTAAAGGTAACTTTAGCCCAATACATGCATTAAACACCAAAAAACAGTGTACATGTCTTATATAAGGGCGAAATCGTTTTTAAAATAAGTTTATGGTAAATAATATAAGATAATGTTGTAAATATATCATATATTTATTTTATTATTAAATACTGTTTTCACTTAACCCCGTTGAACTGTTTGTGTAGGCCGATTAAGCCCCTGTGAATACTTTACTGTTTGATACATTTATTTTGACGTATTTTTTTTTAATGACGTCATTTCGTCATTGGGACAAAATTCTCAGATTTGTTGCGTTGGTTTCAATACGAGACATAATCAAAATGATAGCATGAGATTTGTTTTGTGTCTATTTGTTTGTTTAAAAAGTAAATACTTTTATGTCGATACAATTGTTATATTAGTTGGAAGTGTCAATGGGTGTGCGTACGGCCTTATTCTCGCCTTGCGTATTGCGGTACGCTTAACAACATAAGATTTAGGTTTATCATTAAAAGTGTGTTCAAAATCATTATACAAAATAACGTATCCTGCATCCGGTTAGATTTTTTAACAAAGCATTCTATTGTGTGTCAATGCATGTAAATGCTATACATTTTTAGTTAGATAAATAAGTAAGTAACGCAAATATGGAAATTGCAATCTTGTAGTGTACATTTAGTCATAAAACAAGGACAATGTACCAAAAAACTGTTTAAACCTGAACAACTCTTTTTTGTTGATAATTTTAATTAACGGATATTTCAATAATGTTTCAATAATGTGCTAAAGTGTTTTTGTGTGTGTCAGAAAATGAAAGATTAGAATATACTGGCGTTTACATTTAGCTACAAACGAGTAAATAATGTATTTCAAGACTTTAATACACGATGTTTCGTATATTTTTACAATAAATATTTTTTATTTGGTTCGACGTAACTGTCGAGGACTATAATATTACTAGTACAGTTATGTAAGAAATTCCGGGACGAGGGTAGTTCCGGGTTAGCATGACAATCTAACTTTAATATTTCTATAAATATCATAAGCATACCGTGTTTTATATTTTGGTCATTAAAAACAATAATATAATTTGTCTTTAATAGATTTAACGAATTTAACAATTTGGGGCGATTTAGGTAATTCGGTTGCCAATGATTTTTTCTAATGTAACAGCCTGAACATTTTAACGTCGCAACAGTAGACGAAAACGCACGAAGCAGCAACTATTTATTAAACCTTAACGTTAAGGTAATTGCACTGTATTTTAGGGGTTTTCGTGGCGATCGTATAGTTTTGAGAATTATTATTTGTTTATGTACTTCGCTTGTGAGAAAAACACAACCAGGTTCGACCTGTACTGTTTAATGACTCTATAACGTTACAATAACAACATGCATAAAATGACGTAACGAAAACGTACACAATCGCGGCGGCGTCGTATGACGTCGCGCCAAAACAGTTCACGACATACTTGGGGCCGCAAAATGATAAAACAAAGTTTCACTTTAATAAATAGATTAAATAAATACAATGATGAAATATTTTAATACAAAATCACTTGTAATGCGTTTTAAAAGTCTTTAATGTTCATTAGCACTGA
>Ga0224511_10002504_pt1 | contig 12431 bp, 3 predicted proteins | sample SF_May12_sed_USG_2_FD_169988 | JGI IMG/M metagenome (GOLD analysis project Ga0224511, IMG submission 169988) | Sediment microbial communities from San Francisco Bay, California, United States - SF_May12_sed_USGS_8_1 | ecosystem: Environmental > Aquatic > Marine > Sediment | place: USA... | reverse complement strand
TATCCACAGGGTGTACCATATCACCTCTATTTAATGCTGCTATCCACAGGGTGTACCATATCACAGCTATTTAGTGCTGCTGTCCACAGGGTGTACCATATCACAGCTATTTAATGCTGCTATCTACAGGGTGTACCATATCACTGCTATATAATGCTGCTATCCACAGGGTGTACCATATCACCGCTATTTAATGCTGCTATCCACAGGGTGTACCATATCACAGCTATTTAATGCTGCTATCCACAGGGTGTACCATATCACAGCTATTTAATGCTGCTATCCACAGGGTGTACCATATCACCGCTATTTAATGCTGCTATCCACAGGGTGTACCATATCACCGCTATTTAAAGCTGCTATCTACAGGGTGTACCATATCACCGCTATTTAATGCTGCTATCCACAGGGTGTACCATATCACAGCTATTTAATGCTGCTATCCACAGGGTCAGTGTGTGTCCGTTGATCCGTCCATCTTTGGTCCACCCGTTTGTCTGTTTGTCATTTATTATCTTACTGTCACTATAGGACGAAGAGGAAGATTATGACGAAGTTCTGCGGGAGATGGAGCAGGAACTGAGACAATCCCAGAATGCCACGGCGAGTACGCCGTACCCAAAACCGAGAGAGACAAACGGTGGCACCAAGGTGAGAGAGTTTATAGAGGGTAAGGGATGGTAAACAGAAATTGCTATCGTATCCAATCTCCTGGTCCCTTTTGGTACCGTTCATTGAGGTATAAATCAACACAGGAACTGCATTAGAATTAAATGGTTTGTAATAGAGTCATGATGGGTCAGTGGGAGAATTAATGCAGCACACTGTCCTCTCCGTGGCCCGGGTTCAATTCCCAGCCATGGCAGAGAATTTCAAGGGATGTTTCCCTGGCTGATCACACACACTTGGAGAGGAGATGGGCTCCGCCAAGTCGTCACAAGCCCATTGAAAGGATATGAGGAATATGAATGTTTATGGGTAAAAAAACTAATTCAGTTACATTGTTGCCGGTACGAACTGGCTCTTTACCAGTAAATTCCCCACATGACCATTATGGGCTATGGGAACAACGTTTACCATTTGTATCAATACTAATTCTGGAATAGTTCAATGGCTCCAGGCCACGAGGCCTCCGGTGAAAGCAAGGACAGTTCAGTGGCTTGCTAGGGATCATTTTATGCTGGGCTCCTTGCTAGGGATCATTCTATGCTGGGCTCCTTGCTCTCTTCACTTTCTTCTTGTCTCGTATGGCAAAGCCGCCGGGCTAGATACTTGTTTGTCACCAGTTATGATTTAGCATGGAGCACCACATGCGGGTCAGTATAACTGTTCCAGTTTGGGGTCAGTCAACCTGGGTCAGTTTACACATCACTGAGACTCGGCTACTCGTCTTGAGAAGGGGCGTGATTTTGACCTTTATCCATTGGTTGGGACCTCCATTTTGTAACGTGGTGATCCGAACCCACGATAGCGGTTCGGAGTGAGGTCTTGCTAAAGGCCCGCACCAAGAAAGCATCCCGTCGGCGGTGAAGCTTGAACCTGCAAACGTTAAATTGCAAATCTTTGCAGAACTTTTTACCAAGTGACCTATTCTGGTCCCCTGCTCTCCTCCCCATGCACCGTTCTCGAGATAAGCCTGGGCTTAGGACCTCCTCTGCCGAAGTGTAGAACAGTCATAATAAAATATTGCCCTGAGGCGTTCTCTTGAATTGATTGCATGGCTTGTTGCTGTAGACTTTAACTGCTGAGCAGATGGAGACGATGAAGAGAAATCAGGAACTTGCCAGGCAGCGTCGGCAGCAGAGATTATTAGGTAAATATATATTATATTTTAACATATCAATATGTTATATTAAATAATCATAACAATCATATTATATTAGATTATAAAATACAAAATATTAGTATAATATAATGTTAAAAGTGATTTAGTTAGCTTCTTTTGATTTGAAAATTTTTATTCCACGTGGATAACTTACCTAAGGCCATAAGCCAGAAATTCTATTCAGTCAACTCAAGAGCAGATGCCTGAAACTGTGTCAAATAAACAGCCCAGGTCAAAGTTTCGTAGAGTATTATCTATTGTAGAAGAGTCTATGGACAGTTCACAGTTAGAAGACATGGTTACCTGATACGGTACTTGCAGATAGTCAGTGATTCTCCTGGTACGCGCTGGTCTCAGGGACGCACTGCATCGTAAAACATCCTGTAATGGCCGATCATCGGAATAATCTATTCCCAATGCCATTCACTGTCTTTAACAGAACTCACACGGCCTATTATATGTATGTGACTGGAACAGTCTACATTCTGTCTTTTTCCATTAGTTTTGTTTGGACAGTGTGAGTCGCCTGCTAACTCTATGCAGACGTTATTCGGAGTTGTCCTCTAGTTGATATTTTGGAGTTGTCTTTTCTTAATCTATTGCCCACAAGTGGGCGGAGCTTGCTTACTATTCTAGCGCAGAGCGCATGGTCTGCCAAGCAGTATTACACTATTTCCAGCTAACGCGAGGCAAAGTTCATTGTAATTATTCTCTATACAAACACGTTGGACTAGAGATAGCGGCATATAATATAGAGTTTTATCAGTAACTAAACTAGATTACGCTTGAACGGGTAAGTTGAATTTTATCTTCATTCTACTTGTGTGAAACCACAGGATTCTTTTATCCTGCGTAGCCCACTACTGCTCTTACGCTGGTGGCTATGATTTTCACACCTATAACATTGACATAGACTAGAGGAAAGACCAAGATTACTTTCGATCAATCTTCACAAAATTTACCAACAACAAATGATCAAAAACAGTTTTTGCTAAAAGTTATGTCTAGATCAAAGGGGCGAAAAAGTAACCATACTGACTTATGTAAAGATACCAGCTACTGCATATATTGGCATGTGTGTTTCAGGGAGGTTTATTACGACTTATCAGTCATACTGAGGAACACAGTAACGGTTTGAAACGAGGTTTCTATTTAGCTGATGATAATTCCTTTCCCATTTTACTCCGTTGCCATCTCAGCACTCGAATAAATGTGCAAGAAAGCATTAAAAATTAGTAGCGCTTCATCAAGCCGAGACAGATTTCCCATCCGAGTGATATATTACACCCTGAGGGCTCTGCGTTATTTGATCCTTCGCCCTCGGGACTTTAATCACTTGAACCCATCATATATAACGAGACTGTCATTTTCCCAAGCCCTCTCTGTCACAGTAACTTACTGTGATCAGAGCTCTATTAGCTTCTAGCGGGATAAAGCTCTGTAATGATACTGATTTACTAGGTAATTACTAGTTCCCGTTCTAGGATAGATATATCATAGAACTAGTAGAATCGGAGATTAAAAATTAACATTTGTTGTGAATAGATTCACGCCAAGTCGCCTTGTGATCAGAGAAAATTGCTCGCACGAAACCCACCCCTTACAACAGTTTTGCGATAATTGTAGGCGGTTTCACAGCCTTTTTAGTGGCAGACTCTGGACCCACGCTGTTAGATTTGTCAAGCTATATAACACTATCTCGCTACTCATCAAAATTTAATGCAAATATTTTATCTCTCGTTGATATAAATTGTATTTTGTGCTGCATGGAGTTTAGTTACTGCCACTGGTTAAGTTTCAGTTCGAGTGAACTGGACACGTTACGATTATTAGAAACGGCACCATTATTTGGCGATCATATTTAAATGTGAAATCGAGTTTCATTGACGGAAAGATAACTCAACTGTCAACCTAGTGGCGGTGGGATTACAATTACAATCATTGTTGGTTTAGATTCACTCATATGAGAAGGCCTCATAAGAGGATGACACGGAATTAATCCTACATGTATAAAGATTTGTTCAGTGAATATGTCCTGAGGCTGAAGGGCACTTGTGACAGATTACTAAAGACGTTGAGCGTTTGTTAACTCGGCTAGCCTGTGCTAGCGGTCTCGGAGAGGTGAGGTATTGGGTATTGGACTTGGTGATCAGCGGTTTGTACCTACAGACTAGGCGCTCGTAGGGTTCGTGTCAGGCGGCTAAGTAAATTTATACTGAGGAGAGTAAATTCAGACTGGTCACTGGTCAGATTTACCTACCAGATGAGTACATTACCTCACTACACCAGAACAAGCCGTGGGAGCAAACACTTGTATGTAAATTTCCTGTCCAAATCACATCAACATTAAAGCTGTATTCAAATTACCCACAAACTTTTTCAGGAAACCATAAGGCTCACTGATGATTCTGTGATAAAAAATATCAGAATGATGTCCAGGATACTCCCCTTCCTACTCCTGATCTACTACATTCAGGCGGCATACATGCAGCCTCCCGTTGATAGAGTATATCACCGTGGTGTGGATCGAACAGGGATTGTAGACTGCGTTTTTAATGAGACTGTGAGTAAGGATGTTTACTGGATTGTGACTCTAAGCAATAGTCTAGGACCTCTTCTGGCATACTCTGCCGGCCAAATTTCGCCGGATTTTCGTGATAAGTACTCGGTGTCTGGTACCAATGGAAACTACTCTTTAGTCATCAAAGACCTTAACAGGAGTGATACTGGACAATACACCTGCCTAGGCAAACATGCTTCAGTGGTCGTTGCAGGTGAGTAAAGCTTAGAGCTGTAACATGGTCAACAATATTTATTTCCTGCACTGTAACAGAATCTCAGTGTGGTAATTTTAGTCGGTAGTTTCCCTCCGGTTTTCTTTCTATTTCATCCTTCACTGCTCACCATCACCCACATACCCCTACATCACTTTATGACACATGTCATTCAACTGTAGGGCACCTTGTTAAGAGTGCCACATCTTCCCTGATGCAGTTTCAATGCAATGTCAGGGCAGTCTCTAACTTGTCACACAAGCAGTGATGTGACACCTGCTCCGCAGTTAAATAGGATGTCTTATGCTCTTGTGTGGCAAGCCAAGCAAGGTGCGCTAACAACACATTGACGTTGTGTTAGGGAAGATGTGACATCCTAACAAGGTGTTCTACTACTATCATAATGAATTCCAGTGAGTGCATTCACTTCACTCGCATCATGGGGACGTAATAATCAAGACTTTATATTTACCCAAGGCTTAATTTGTAAGCTAAACCTATGGTTTCACACTTTTTCATGAGATGCAAGAATTTCTCTAAATTGGCACGCAATGAAGTCTAGCTAGACATCTCGTCTGTGACTGTTAAGTTGATATAATGCACATCAGCATTATGCCTCATAGCATACTAAACCCTACCAGTAGTGCGGTAGTTCAGTATTCAGTAGCATTGAATATTTTAATTTATGAATGAAATCTGTTGATATTTTTATGTCGCCGGTAGCTATACAGGCTTTTGTTTTTATAACTATGAATTAATTGTATTTCATTTATGCACTGTTTGGGATATGAGTCCTATATGTTCTTATCCAAACAATCACTATAAAACATTCAACCCTGTAAGTCCGAACAGTAGCAAATTTTCCTGCGCGATTTCTTCAAAGACCCGACGGCAATTGCATTCCAATCAAGACAAACCATCTAATGAGTGATTAAGATGTTATGCACCAATGCCCCAGGCTTGATATTCTTTTCATGTTTCATGCCCAGAACGTAACAGCATTTTGTCAGTTGGCTTCAGAAGACAATGGTTCAGACCCATTACTAACAGATGGTGTGGTAATAACGCTGTCCTGTCAGCTTCTGTCAGCTGGGCTGACTGGCTCCTAACGTAGCAGCGGTTAGGGATGGTGTCTGCTTCCTTGTGTATCCTGACCAGCATTTTGGGTACGCAGAAATTGGCCTACTTAGTCTTTTGCTTCAGGGTTTTTCAGGGTGCATCCTTAGGAGACTTTCTGCTTGCACCCGCATGCCCCATAAGGAAGGTACCTCTACAGGTGGGCCTGAACATTGTTTAACGTCGGGATCCAAAACCAATGACTGTGTTGCAAAATATATAAATCTTGCTCGAACTTAGAATCGAATCAGGGACCACAGGTTCAAGGCGTAGTACACTATCCACTTCACCCCTGTCACCGAGCTGACTGGGTCCTAAGGTAGAGAAGGTGTGATATGACACGATGGCGTCAATAATCGCACCTCGGTAACACGAATAAGTTTAAATTCTCCCCTCTACTATTACAAGCCTGACTCTATACTCTACTGCTCTATTCGATAACTACCAACTACATACTACCTACTATCAAAGCTTAGCAGAAATCAGTGTCTGAACTTCTTAACTAGCTGTCCCTTATGTGTGTTTGTGAATTGTGCCATAGATGGTATGCTTTGAAAATTTTAATTATATGCAGACTAGTGAAGTGGACGCACAGCTCTTCCTTTGAAAGTTGAGAATACAAGAGTCTGTACACATGAAATCACAGCTCGATATATATTATGCATCCCGCCACTGTTTGCAAAACCGTTACAGTATAGAAGTTTTACCAATCTGAAGCATCATCATACAAAATCCATCACAATGGAAGTCACTCTTGGTTCTAGTGACGGGTGTTTGCCTCGAGTAAACAGTTTTATCCGCACGGAGTATTCTGGTAAATATAGGCAGCCACTTTCACAGCTCTGCTGTTGACACGGTACACGCCATGGACGGTCATTCTGTTTGCCAGAAGCATTAGTACATCGCCATGTGCCAACCTCCATTACCGGCATGCCCTTATTGAAGGCCTCTTTATATATCCCTGCTTTTATTTTTCATTTTATTGTTCTACTCAGGACATCTTATCTGTCAGACTCTCTATAGGTTTGAGACTTGAAGGGTTGTTTTGGAGCGGCAGGAGGATAGGAATTTGATAATCAGCTCATATGAACCAAGAGGAGCCCTGCATGATCATATGACAACTCACGAGATGACGCAAATTTCACGCCAGATAACCCAATTGAGATAAATCATAGAAAACAGTGTTGCTGAGAATAGCTTTAGCATGATGGAGCCATTATAGCCAATGTAATGAGGTGAATATTAGTTGAGTTACAGTATCTAGGCTCTCGTACTCCCAACACCTGGCATGGGTGGTATTGTGACTCAAGACAAATAAGGATCATGATGTAAGGTATCTGCTATCAGAAATGCCGACCACCCATCAAGGGTATCCACTACAGCTTACACTTACTTAGATTCCATACTCTTATATCAAGCTTGACACTGAATTGTACCTCTAGTGGTGTAGATTAGCTATGATGAAAGCAGGCCACTGGTAAATCAGAAAGAGGACTAGGTGGGGGTAATTGCGACTGGAAATGAGAATCGTCCAACGCCATAAAAAGTTTTTGGTTGGTGCTTTGTATCCAAGCAGCATTAGTCAGAAGGACCCGAGTTTGTTGCAAAAGGGAGGGAGTTCTTTTTCCTTGCTTACAGTACCAGCACACTGCAAAACTCATCATTTACCTATTTAACCTAGCTTGGTATGCTAACGACTTGTATATAGGATATCCCAGTGTAACCTTGCCTTCCCCTTGTCCCCAAACAAATAGATAGATGAGAAAGAAAAATAAAATGAAGCACTCAATTCAGCTGTTTTCTCAAAAAATAACAGTTGGCATTGGCCCAGTCTGACACTTGTATTGAACCCTATACCTTTGTATGAGGCGTTTTTGGATAACTGGAGGAGCCAATGTATTGGTTTTGGCACAGGTTATCAGACAATATGACGTCCTTAGAGAAGATTGCTTATCTGGTTTTGACGCGCTGCAAGCATAAAAAGGCTAACTTCCCCTATCACGGCAATTTGGTACTTCTCAAAAGGTCCATCCTACCCTATAAGTAGCGACCTGATCAACGAGACAGTGACGCGATGTTGTGATCTTGGCGTATTGAGCTATTCACATTTTCCGCTTTCTGTATAGCTTTCGATAGCTCTCGATATCTTGTAACTGTTATTTATATAGAGTTTAAAGCAGTCTCAATTAGTCTAGTGAACTGACACCTTTACGTTGCTTTGACACTACCAAGCATATGTTAAAGTCACGGCCGTCGAAACGGCGCGGCCGAAACTCTAATTGAATAATCTAACTTTGTGTAGCATCCTAACTGTATAATCGCTTGCTCATTAGAGCCCCCCCTTTAATCTTGTCACAATCCTTTTCTAATTGTCCACTTCGCTTCACTCCGCGCATAGTAATTATTAGTCTACCCAAACTTCAAACTGATTCTCTGATCAAAGCCAAGCTGAGATAGCTAATTACAGAGATCTCTAACCAAACGGCTGGGTATCTCTCATTCAGTCGGCCAGTGATCGTGTTATTACCAGGGAATAGTTTTGTCGTTTACTCCGCATGGGTCGGCTGCGTAATGACAGTCACACGGGGAGATAATAAGCAATGTTTAGTCACTCCCAGACTGACACAACTGACTCACCAAACCCTTCTGTGTAAACATAACATGCAAGTCCTCCTTGTGTGGGATTAGTAACAGAAGTGTGGCGTAAATATGGTCATCCTTGTCACTGCGGATTAAAACCCAACCCCTTTACCAGATGAATTTCTTGTATTTATGCGTAGTTGACGGTTGGTTCAGTGTTACTACCTTGGGGAACTTTCGGTTATGATTGTGTAAAAATGCAGGTGTTATTGAGCATGTTTCTCACCAGATATCGAGATGCATGAAAACTGAATCTTCACTGAGCATGCTTATTAGACTAAGCAATAACCCGATCACTAGACAATAACAAAAGAGCGCCACAGAAAAACCGCATTTGTTTTTTCGTGTTAATTAACAGAATAACAATAGTTTGAGTGATCGGTGTGTAATTCTTACTCATGAAGATAAATATGTCACAGGTTTGGGGCACTCGGCAGCACCTGTTTGTTAATGATTATCGCTGTCACATGGATGCCCTCCCGCGCTTGCTAGCACCTGGGCAGAGAGGGGTGAATCTGATAGCTCGTTAGCTAGTATTTTACCTTGATTATTTACTCAGTTAATTTATAACTGAATTGGTTTCTTCTTATTACTATTCTCATCTAAACACAATCCCTTCTTAATCAAATGTTGACTTTAGGCGACTTGTCTATCAACCAATGTCATTGGGTCCATTGTGTTGGACCAGCGCTTTCAATGAAACTCGTCAAAATGTGCAACAAAAAAGTGGCGGACACATGGGAACCTAACAATGGAGACTGGCAGTCTTTTGGTAATATACTAGTTCATCTCTGAGCAAACAAGGAAAGGAGACGCAGTCATTAACAAACCCGCCAAGCTTTCTATAGAGTTTGACTTTAGGCATAGAGCCACGGATTACAAGCTTAGTGAATTTATTGGAGAGGCCTGGGGCGAGTATTTGGGTAGAGTGTGTTACCATTAAGATGTTATTGTTCGCACCTGCTTGATAGGTCCCCCAATTGTCCGCGGGCCACTCTAATATCCTTCTATTGTCTATGCACACTGGGACCGTAATCTCTATATTATTTTCGGACCTTCTGTTATGCTTATGGTAATGAAGTACTCGAAAGAAAATGGCCGATGAAAGAGCTAATCGCAACCACTTCACAACTTCGATCAAAGCTTCCAGTGATAAGATAGGGCGCCACCTGCGTTAAACTGCCATGAGCCGGGCTGTCCACACACTCCTCTTATCTCACCCCACTCTACTCTACAGGGCTAATATTTTGTCTTATTGAGGCGACCGTGGGTACTACCCACAGTTCCTATGACTGTCCGTATACATATGCGAATCATTCCATGAACAAAGCTCTGTCCATGTAAAATGTAAACCCACTCTTTTTTTGTAATGACTCAACACAATCTGGCTGATTCTCTTAACACGCCTATACCATAAACCTGCGTGTTAACATCTTTGCCATAAATATGCACCAACGCTATACTAGGACTTGTTTTTTTTCTCAAAACCTCCTAGAATATTTTACACTGTATTCTAATCTTGCTAGGCTTGGCGATCACGACAGTTGCCAGATCACTTTTTGGCTCCACCTATCATTCCCATAAATACTCATCCCATTGTTATTATGAGTCATGTTGGGACCGCTCTCGACATATTTTATCTATCGGCGGTTGCCCCCTGGCAATACCCTGTAGGTTACTGATATCTCACTGCGATAGCCAAATGTCCGTGCTCCTACTCTTGGTGTACGGACTGAGCCAAAAGTCCACTTCCTGTCCAATTATCGGTGAAGTGTATAGGTGCTTATCTTCCCGTTGGTGAGGTGTCCAAACATCTATCATCCTAGCTTTACTACTAGTGAAGTATCTAAGCGTCTATTCTCCCATCTTCACTTGCGCCCAAGCGTCCATCATCCTATATTCACTTGGTGAGGTATTCAAACGTTTCTTATATTTGTATTAGGTGGTAAAATCTCTTCTCCTCGATTCGGCTAGGTACCCGGTTAGGTAGCCTAACCCTTCTCCTCTCAATTTGTTTACAGATCCACCGGGTACACCTAACATTGAAGGTTCTATCACAGCATTAGCCGAAGGGGAGCTGGCGAATTTTATCTGCAGATCCAGTTCAGGATTCCCAGAACCGGAATACTTCTGGTCACTGAATGGTAAGGGAGGCAACTTCTGCCGTAGAAAAATGTCTGTGTAATCAAGGCTTAGGTGACATAACTAAATGGGCTACCTGTGGCGGGGAATTATTACTGAATAATATACTTAAAAATCACGGCTTGTTATAAACAACGAAAACTTAACTCTAAAGTTAACTCAGATAAACAGCAAGGATTTAACGGAACTGTCTACTCCATGAAAGTAGGGAGTCACGGCTATGAGCAGTTTTTAGATGTTTATTTAAAAACAAAATACTATAACTTTCTCTATGGGGCACATGATAGCCTGTCTTGTGAACAATCCGTGGGTTAAAATGGTCATGCTATACATGTAAGGGAACATAATCTTATTTTATTTCATATGGTATGAAGTCCAGTCTAGTGATAATAGTAAATAATAATTGATTGTCCCTCAGAATGAATCGCTACCTAACCACCAGTGGTTTCACACAAATCTCCTGGCTCACATGACGCATTGACTAGCTGTTAACCCAGCATGAGTTTAGTGAAGTGTGAACCTGGATTTATACCAGGATGAGAGACTGGTACACCCTGTTATACTGGTCTACCAGAATCCCACCAAGGTTGGGTTAATGACTCACCTCTCACCAACCCGTATAATAATATAGTTCACCGATACAATTTGGATAGGGTGGGATACATTTAATTTAATTTAAGCAGTGCTCTCCTTTTAAAATGGGTGGTAGGACAGAATATTGATCTGATTTTTATATGATACACCCGTTCTGTATAGGCTGGGACATTCTTAGTTTGTATTGATAGGATATTTTAATTGGTGCTTTGCTTTTAAAATAACTGATAATCCAAAGTGGGGAGAAATTTGTGGCTCAAAAGTCTTAGTCAAAAGCTTGGTAGTTTAGCATATAGGTTGTAGAACATAGAATATAAGGTGAGCTCTACACGTTTTGGTAAAAGGTTTGGAAATCAGAGGTGGCAATTTGGTTGTTCCGCGTGTTTCAAACTTTAGTGATGGCGATTCTGAAAGCATTGTCATTAGACTTGTTGAGGGTGTCAGGTAGCTGTCTACTTTGGTCCCACTAGCGGGGAGGCGGATATCAAGACGCGTCGCGTGCCCGGGATTATTACAGATTAATGGGCTTATCCCTGGTAATGGCTACCGGGCCCTCTATTTATTCCGCAGGCGAGAACTTCACTGGAAATGTTCAAAACATCCGCCTTTCCCATCTTCATGACAGAGCCAGGCTGGAGTGTAAAGCGGTCAACGTCTTGGCAGAAGCTAGTTCATCTATCACGCTCAACGTACAATGTAAGTGTGTAACGCTCATACCACTTAATGTACAATGTAAGTGTGTAAGGCTCATACCACTTAAGATGTGAAGATATAACTCAATGAAAAAGAATCACTGAGCTAAAAACTAGAGGTCCATAGTTTAATTATGGATAGGGTAGTCGCTCACCCTTGTCGGATTTGAATCGAGACATTAACCAATTAAGAAGGCCCACCCATGGAGTACCAGTAAGTAACGTTGGACACAGGTGCTGAAAATCTCTAAATGACTCGTCCTAAGAAACAGTCAAAATAAGTCGTATTTAGTCAATATCTGTACCCCTCGTGCCGTACATCAGAACTCGGAAGACATCAGTTTTTACCATTGAGGCGGTAACATTGGCCTAAACTTGGGCCTATATGATCCTCAGATTTACACACATAACTCCGCTATCCTTTCTATACGCGGCGTCTGCACCATCACATCTATGGAGACAGGGCCTTATTGTCTGCCTATGCTCCTGTTGGAAACAATTGGTGTCAATCGACTGAGATTTAGGTCCCTGAGATTCCACCATTGACTCATTGCCAAGCCGAGTTCAGAGATGATTGATATGAGTTTGATGTCGGTTCATTTCAAGAGGCTGGCAGTGGTCAGCTTTATTCCTGGTTAGTGAACTGCA
>Ga0224511_10002503_pt1 | contig 12432 bp, 4 predicted proteins | sample SF_May12_sed_USG_2_FD_169988 | JGI IMG/M metagenome (GOLD analysis project Ga0224511, IMG submission 169988) | Sediment microbial communities from San Francisco Bay, California, United States - SF_May12_sed_USGS_8_1 | ecosystem: Environmental > Aquatic > Marine > Sediment | place: USA... | reverse complement strand
AGAAGTTCTCTACCAATATTTGGTTATAATAATATAATGGCTTCACCTTGACCCTTGACCTTTTCCTCAGGTGAGCGACCTAGGGCCCATTGGGCCCTCTTGTTTATGTTTCAACAAAGCACCAATCTTTGTAATATTCTTAACAAACAAATATATCCTTCGTTGAAGGAAAAGGATTGTATAACGTTCATATTAAAGTTGCGTCCCTTGTTTATATATATGAATATGTAGGTTCAAAAACATTTTTTCCCTTTGTATTCCTTTGAATCATTGAATACATGTATTGTTTCTTCAATAATGATCACTTGGGTAAAAAATGAAAAACACTAAGTGCCAATACATTAACTTTAATTAATGTTTCAATAATGTTTTGGAAAGTTAGAAAATTTAAAAACTAGATATTTTTAAAGGGATTACTCATAGGGTCTTCCATACATATTTATCTAAACTAACATAGGAATAATACCAGTATGCAATGAACAATTAAATGACACAAGTTACATGAGCATATCGTGGTACATGTGTCAGGTATCTTAGGTCATTTGATGGATATATGATGTATACAGATATTAATTTTGAGGAACCATTCACACCTATCAGCTGCATTTATTCTAACATTAACTTAACTTATAATCCTTACACATGCTAGGAGGAGAGATCAGTACTGAAGGGCTTATCCATACAAGTTCAACTAGATTTCACCATTGAGTAATCCCTTTAAACTTCTTGCAAAATTTAAACTTCTTGCAAAAGAGATGCCAAACGGACATTTCTAGCACGCCTGATGGACTGGTACGTTATCATGGTGAATAATTGTTTTATTATTTAAACATATAAACATTACATTGTTCTTAAACATTTTCATGCAAACACGAAAACATGCCTGTTGGTTTGTTGTTTTCACACATAACCTGCCAGTAAAGGTCAAGCAGTTCGGTACAACGCAGAAGAAGACCGAACACTGTATAATTTGATACAAACGAAGGGAGGAAAAGTTGAAGATTATTTGAGAACAGAGTATGATTTATAATGTATATTGATTGAATTTTATACCCATAAGATAACTTTAGAGATTGTACGTATTTCTATCTGCATTTTAGTAATAATGTATTGCTATATGTTAACATTATGTCTCTGTCACTATATATGAACTGTTCTTTTATAAGATGGAGCGAGTTAAGTCGTGTATTTATTCATTTTTATTGTGATCACGCCTTCTGGATGGCAACACTGATGCTAGACACAGTGTATCAGCTCGACACACCCCTTCGGCCTCCTGGGCTCATATTCATAAAGCACCTGAGAAAAAAACTGAAAACATTACATTTTTTTAAAGATTATGGTAGAATGCAGATCTAATTATGTATAAGTCTACGTAAATGATTTTTAAATAATAAAAAAGCTCATAGGGAACTAAAGATTAATAACTTTGTCACCGTAGGTCCAAATGACTTCAAACTTGCTATGCATGTTTCTGGCAATAGCTCGAGAGTAGTGCATAAAACCGGAACTCTACATTGTTCCGTTTTTTAATTATACCTTGTTGATTGATTTTATGGACCATTTCTTGTCCGGAGCGTAACTTTGTCACCGTAGGTCCAAATGACTCCAAACTTGGTATGCATGTTTCTTGCAATGACTCAATGTGCAGTTAATAAGAATCGGAACTATACATTTATCCAGTTTTTAATTATTTTTATTTAATTTATCTTTAAAGAGCACTTTTTGTCATGAACATAAGTTTGTCATTGTAAGTCCAGATGACTCCATATTTGGCTCCTTGTCCGGAGCATATTGTTGTCATTATAAGGTTGCATGGTTTTAATTCCCCAGTTATTAGTTTTGCTTTTATTCACAATTAAAGGTTATTTTATATGTGAATTTTGTGCAAAAACATTGCTAATAACTGTAAAACAAACAAAAATAATTAACATTTTTATGTGGATTAAAATAAATTTAAGGCGACACATCCGTCACACGGAGTTCTAGTTCATTGTCCCACTAAGATGCCTACTGAACATGATACCTGGATATCTGCAAGAAGGATATATTACCATATGTACCTAAACAATCATTTTTTCCAGCATTCATTCATTATTTGTACTGCAGTTATGTATGTTGACATAATTGCTCGGTCTTTAAAAGTGAGTGTATGTCACTTATATATTTGTAATATATTATATTTATTTTGACTTCTGCTGCGTTTGTTTGGTATGCTAAACATTAAAGGTGAATGTTTTAAATAATTTACCTATGCTTATAATTATTTTGATTATTTAGTTAAATGCATTCCTATAGTAACAATAATAGTAAGTTAAATTGCCATCTCATTTGATATGTTGATTTTATTTTGTGTCAGTTAAATGTTTAAAGAGTTCGTGTATGTTTTTGCATGGGATCGTTGTTTTATATAACCTTTATTAAAACTAGTGTGCTTTTATTACGCCTAGTTATGCTATACGTAACTTATGTTAAAATGTACATCATTTTGTTCTGTTAGCATGTTTTTAAGTTAAAAAGTACTTGAATGATTTTTTTATTTGTTAAACCTTGGTTTCCTCATGGTAGATTTTTATATTTTTATTAGAATATTTGTTTTGCTGATTTATTGTTTTCAGTTTAACTCAGTATTAATCCACCACTCTTCATGTTCTTTAAATTATTTCCTCTTTATGTACTTCCCTTTTGTTATAGTTTGGTCACAAACAGGAAGTTTACTTTATTTTGTGTCAAATATGTCACCTCATAATCGTAGTACTTAAAAGGTAGACATTGAATGGATAATGCCCTGTTACAGGTGATACAAAAGGACACTCTTTTGATGACCATAGGATTTTGTTTCTTATGATTATTTGATTTATTTGTTCAAGCAATTTATTCATTTAACAGTGATGTTGTATAGATGCTGCAGAGTGATACGGGACAGATACTGCTTAAATAGTCAATGTTTGAACTGTAAACATATTTGTGTATTTGTCTGTATTTTAAAGTATCAGAATACATAGAGTTTTTAAGTTTTTACAATGAAAGAGTATTGTTTAGAATGGTGGATGATTTGCGTTATAGAATGTATGCGTATGCTCAAAGATACATATAGTACTAAATAATACTTGCATGTTAATATATCGTTATATTGAAACTTAGGTCGCCTTTCCATGTATCCTCATCAAAATCCGTATCCGTATCGCGATTCGTGTCCGTAAGATTTTAATACGGACACCTTGTTCTACGTTTTAATATCATTGAAACGTATTTTCCCATTGGGACCTTATGTTGAACTGATAGCGTATGTCTTAAAGAGTTCTTAACCGTTCTACCAAAATGCATAATAAAGTAAACTTTCTTATTTTAAATTGGCATCCCCTTGCTCTGGCACAGATGTTTAGAAACTGAACATCACTTTTAATATTAATAGAGAAAAAAATGCGGTTTCGCCAATTAAACAAAAACATCAATACACGAGGGATGTAAGGTATATTCCCGGACTGCGTCTATTATTTTTATATAAACTGAGGAATTGTAAAACATTCATCTTCATGTTATTGGAATTTTCAATACCTTTAAAATGATTTGCTATAATGACTATTTTCAATTTTTGTGAACAATAATAAGGATATCTATACCAATGGTGTCCACATACTAGGGCAATGTTTGGCCGAAAATGTAGGTCATTTAATTTAAACAAGAAATGTCACAACAAATTAGTAACCATGAAAATATATAATTCACCAATGAATTATACCTCCTGATTAAATATAGTCCCTATCCGGTTAAAACGACCTAATGAGCCTATTTTGGACGCTGTTTACTGTTTCGGATATACGTATACTGATGAAGGATCAAGCCCAACGTATTACAACTGGTTAGATTTTAACACTGATAATTATGGATATATGTTATGCAGATCCTGATCACGTATCGGGCCAATTAAAGAGTACTTAGCACGTTTGTGTAATTAATATATAAGTTAAAGAGTATATGTCCGATCCCGTCACTAATTACAATTATAAAGAAGACGCAAAAGTAAGTGTATCGATTAAAAAACTAATGCCAACAAATGCACATTAAGCGAGATATTTCTATCTGAAATCGTAAAACGATTCTCAACGTTTTATTCCGGATACCGGGCTTTAGTGGTCGATCAAAATGAGTGTTAACAATTTACCTGTTGAGGGCAACAATTCAAATATACATGTCAAAATGTCAATCACGAATGGAGTAGGCGTTGTAGGTAAACAATAACCGAGATTTATGGGCAATCAACAATTTATTCGGTACATATCGTGAATAAATTTTTGGCGTATTTTGCAATATATTTTTGTATTATGTTATTATTTCATACTTTTTGACGATAAAATACTACTTGATATAAAACGATTTACTAAATAGCTGATAAAAAGATCGTACATATACTCTTTAATGTATTGGTTCGTGTAACAGTATATTGCATTATTGTTGAAACATGTATATTTACATCTTTTACAGTGTTTATAATAAATACCGCATTGTTTTATAGCTACTTAAGATCTAATTACCTTTCCGGTTTGTCCTTGTAAAGTTGTATGAGCTATATACATTGTATAGCAAGAATTGAACAGACAAAATAATAAAAACTGTACTGTCTAAAAATTGGTTTGTATGTTCTCATTTATGTTTGCTAAATATTTATCATATACATATGTATAGTTCAATTATGTAGCAATAAACATATATAATAACATGTATTTGTTCTTACATCTTTTCTTAGTGAAACTAAACACATGTTATTTTGACCGAACTTGACTTTTGACCTTAAATTTATACCACACTTTTCGAGGTATCAAAATGATGTATTTGCTTGCAACACTCTGTCTCATCAAGGGCAACCTGTGTGGCAATCATTTTTAAATATGTCAACCCATTATTTACTTAGAGTTCGGACAACCATCTTGACCAATTCGACCTCGGACCTCAACAATCGAAAATACCATGTTGATAAAAAAAGTATCTTGCGCGTGAGACTCAGTCTCACCCAGGTTAACATTTGTACCAAGTAATTTTTCAATATGTCACTTTAGGACCGGACAAGCCGATTCTGGAACGACGGACGCACGCATGGATGGACCGATACATGAACAGATGGACGCACTCACACACACCAATCTAAAACATGACGGCAATGTCGAGCTTGCCGAAAGTGAACTGGACAATAACAATGATAGTGTATCAGCATATTGACTTCGAGCTGCATTTGATCTCGAAATTCCGTTGTTAGGTATCATGTCAAGCGCCTTATCCTTTGCATCATGATTTCACTAAAAGTCCTATAATGTACATGTACAAAGCAAACATGCATGTAAATTAAACTGTGTCACGGATTCTTTAAGCAGTCATAAAAACTGCCTAATTCACCAATGCTGTTTGGTAAAAGTTTAGTTACTCAAATATCCAACGGCTGAAAAATACTAAACACAACAATGCAGCTGATTTTTTGTTCAAATTAACTGGCAAAATCATGGCATACAATTTATACATGCATGCATATAGTTTATTATCAGTGTCATAAATAGTGAATAGACAATTTGCAATATACCTAGTAAGCCTTTGTGATTTAAAACGGCATGTCAATATGTCTTAACTTAATTACGTATTACTTTACTTAATATTTTTATTATTCTTGCACTTGTAATGTCGGTTACCTAGCTTAAGATGATGGCCTGTACGTTCCTAGGCTTTGTCTACAAGGTACAATTAAACTGAAGAAAGGGAACTTTATGTATTTTTAGAGCAAAATAACCTACTCAGTGTAATATAATTCATTCCGATTGTTCTTGTACTTGTCATTTCCGTTCCCTAGCATGCAAACCTACTGAGCGTAAAGTTATTCATTCTGATTGTTCTTGTACTTGTCCTTTCGGTTCCATAGCTTGGCATGTTGGCCTGTATGTTCCTAGGCTTTCCCTACAAGCTTCTTGCCTATTGGGATTTCTGCCCTAAAATCATGTTCTTTTACTTTGCATAAGCGTTCCTTGTTTAGTCCCGTTGGTGCTTTATTTCTCAGGATCGGCTGTTTTGGACTATCAGTTACCTTGCTAATCCTTGCAGTATCGTGTCTTGGCCCAACAATTACCTCGCTTGGCATATCATTCTCCATATCCTTGCACATCAGTTTGGTTTGGCTTTTAAGTTTCATGGTTTTGCATATCAGTTACTGTGCTTGGTATATCAGTTTCCTGTCTAAGCCTATCAGTTGTCAAATACATCATTGCAATTCAGATTCCTGGCTTGATTCGTATTTTGTCTAGCTTGTTATTTACATTCCACGGCTAGGCATTATTGTTCATGATTTTCCTTGAGTTGAATTCCATAATTTAACCTGCACGTTTCATGTCATGTCTTCTGTGTTCTTGATAGTCAATTTAGTAAGTTGTCTTGCATGTTCTATCAGTTTCTCAAATCAGGATTACTAGTTCTGCCTGGTCCCTTCACTTCACTACTCCACTCAGACTGGAAGACCCTCCCAGCCCTTTCTTTAGCTCGACGCTTTCGTTTTATCTTACCAGCTTCAATACTAGCTTCCAGGCTTCCTGAAATGTAACGTTCTCCAGCTTACTTTAGGGATTTTAATTATCTTGGTGGCTTAATGCACTGCAATAATATAACATTATGCATGGTTAAATAAAAACTGTATTGAACTGATTTTTAAATTTGTGGAATTGAATAAGAAATGAAATTAATTAATACTTCAGGTAAAACAAGTGAACAAGCTGGTCTTTTTGGCGTAGTCTATATGCTTCTGATAAGTAAATATCAAACAATTTAAAAGGTTAATATTTCGCAATAAAAGTACAAAAAACAAACAAATAATTATGCAGCCTTACTTCCTTTTTGTCTTCCCATCAGAGGCTTGTTGAAGTTACGCACCAGACCGTCAGCCTGGCTCAGGACAGGCGTTCCCTGATCTGAATTAGGCTCAACATCACAGGCTGAAATGCACAGATCACAGTATTCTAATCTGACATAGATGGATTACTCACGGGGTCCTCTATATCTTTATTTACTTAACTAACAAGGAATCCTATCATTATGCTATGCGCCATGAAATGACACAAGTTTCATTAGTAAAGCATGGTACATGTGTCAGGTATCTAAGGCCAATTGAAAAATAAATGATATATACAGATATTGCTTTTGAGTACCACCCACACCTTTCATCTACATTAAATCTACATTAAATTAAACAATACTCATAACACATGTTAGGAGAAGCAATTAATATTGAAGGACCTATACAAATACGATGTAATTATATTGCAGTGAGCAGTTTAATATTTTTTATTATCTTGACAAAGGTGAATTAAAGGCCATCATGACTGAGCAATCCCTTTAAGATGTCAAGATGACTCAATGTTGAAGAGATAACAATGTGTACTAATCTATGTGTTTACAAAAGTCAATTGAGAAACAATTGATCTCCCTTTACTCTTAACTGCTCATTCCTATGATCATCATTTTCAACCCTGTAAGTGTTTTGCACAATTTATAACACATTTTCAACAATAGGATACTGTATGGGATCAAAACAAAACAAAAACTTAATGCATAGATACAGACTAAACTTCTACATGAATATGCATTTAAAAAGAGTGTGTTTGATTGTTAAGTTTCATTTTACTTTTAGAAATATGACATTTTAAATATTATGTATAATATATAAAAACATGACAGTAGATATTAAAATACCTGGTGCTGGTGTTACTTTGTTGAGATCATCAATCATTCTTTTTAACATGGTTGTCCTGGTAACATAATAAACAACATTTAAATTAAGAGTTTATACTGGCCCATGTTGCTGTGCAATCAGAAATATTTGTGTGAAAAATAACTTCCATTAAAAATAATAACTTAACATTTGTTTGGACTGATATTTGCATATTTTTATATATAGTTGATATTGTAAAATCTGATATCTGGGTAAAAAATACTAAAAGTTCTTCTCTTTGTATTTTCATAAAAGAAAGACATAAAAATAATAACAGAACAGTTTTGTCTTAATGGATAGCATGAGTCCCATAATTTGGACTTATTATGATTGGAGAGATTAAATGCATTTTTTCTTTCTTTTTCTTTTCCAAAAATGTTGAGAAAGTGTGAGGTTTGCTATTAATAAATGGTAAATCTTTTTATTAATATTCTATCATTCATGCATGAAATATGCATAAGAATGCCTCTGACAATAGGTTAGCACTTTGAAATTTTGGTTTCGTATTTGACATTTGCTAATTTTCTTGACAGCTCTATTATATTCATATTATTTTTGTACTAAACATTTAATTTATTTAAGTAAACCAATGTCTTAAAACACCTTTAATTTCATAAGAAAACTTCTTTGCCTCATACGTTCAACAAAGTATTATCATATATTATTATTTTTATACGTCACAATGGTAACGTATTAATTGGCCAGTAACGGAGAATACATGGTGTTATGACATGACAGGATTATGAAAATGTGTTATTTATTTAAACTTATTTCAAATGTGGTTCTTGTAAATGACATAAATGTTTAAGGTCAAAGATATTAGCAGTCGGTTGAAAAATTTCTTGACAGCTCTATTACATTCATATTTTTTGTCATAAACATGTAATTTATTCAAGTCAACTAATGTCTTTTTAAAACACCTTTAATTTCATAAGAAAACCTCATTGCTGCATACGTTCATTAACAAAGTATTATCATAAATTATTATTTTTATACGCCAATATGGTAACGTATAAATAGATCAGTAACGGAGAATACATGGTGTTATGACATTACAGGATTATGAAAATATATTATTTATGTTTAAATGTAGAAAACAAAAACCTATCTGTATTAAATTCATAAGTTTGGAACATTTGAAGTAAAAGAATTTTGCTTAACCTTAATTTACTTGGAAAAAAGGCAGAAAACAACTGTTATACCCCCACCATATTAAAAGCTTAATTTTAAGAAAACGCACCGGTGGATTCGGGTGGATTTTAGTGTAGAGGTCAGAGACATATTATACATCAATTCTAGACAAAAATTTGCTTTGTGCAATTTTTTTCCCCAAATGGCATTTTTTCACCTTATATTCCCTAGCCTACAATGTGGTCAGACATTTAGTGCGCGCATCAGTGCCTGATGAACAATGACTGACGATCTCCTCTAATTAGTGAAACACTACTTTATAAAAGTGAATGTTTTTTATATTTATAAATGTATTCATTATTTATTTGACAATAACTGTAATACCTATCCTCTATCTGTAATTTCGTTGTCATAAATATAAACTCTCGAGTTCATTAAGCGTCTGAGGGATCGCAGTTGTTTTTTCGGTATATCTTAAAATTCTCATTGTGAGAACACACACAATTACCTCAAAAGCAGCAACGAGTGTCTTTATGATTATAATCATATTGCATAAATAACAAGTACGCACTAGTGCTTCTAGGTAATTGTCTATGAGTACACGAGTCTAACAATTTGGACGAATGCCGTCTTTAGATATAGAAACCATAAACAAGCATACCGAGAACGAAACCTTTTATCAATCATCGCTTCAATCAAAATAACTGGTTTTCAATTAAATATACACATTGTCCTAGGAGCCATAACATTAACAAATGCAGAAATCTAGACAAATATGATTTTGATAATATGCTTTTGCGCGGGGTCAAAGTAAATTTCGACATGATACATAAAATTCAAATATGTAAATTTTAACGTACAATAAATACAAAAATACAAAAATGTTTTGTATTTGTCATGTTGCCCATGTTTCACTCAACATTTTTCTGAATCCATCGGCATTTAAAAGATCATTGCCTCTGCCAAAGTCGTTTACAGGACTCTGTGTATACATGTACAAGTTTAGTAGAACGACATAATTATGTTGCACATACGTACCACGGCTTTTAATGACAGAAGGGCTCTGTTTAGAAACAGGAGGGTCATTGGTCACTCATCTTAGTCTTCTTGATGTAGTTATCCATAGATGTTGGAAGAGGGTTTAATTGTATGCAGTTTCATTAAATATAGCAATATTAAAAAATAACGGGTCATTGGAGGATTTGTTTCGGTGTAATTTAGTAGAAACATGTGCGCACTAGGCGTTTCCGCCATTGTTTTATCCCAGGGGCAAAATTCAAACAACTTTAGTAGTCGACCTCTAGATTAGGTAACATACACATATGAATACACTGGGACTTGTGTTTTTTACATGAAAATAGCAGTTTGGAAACCTTTTAATCTGACGCCTGTGGTATACTTTTGCAGCCGACCGGAACCAGTTGAACAATTTTGCTAGAAGTACACCTAATCAGTCCTGTACATATTTATAAATTTTAGCCAAACAGTTTGTAGAAGAAGTCGTTAAAAGAGTTTTCGTTTCAATTTAATATATGCTTGACATTCCTTGGGGGAGGGGCAATTTGATTTATATTAGGGTCACAACGGGAACAACTTTGGTATAGATGATATGAAGTTATTTTTAAACATTGTATTAGATTGTATCAGTTCATAATCAAGATATTTATTAGAATTATGTTATTTGCAAGTATATAATATATAGAAACATGTGTATTAACACATATGTATACCTAAAATATATGTGACTGTTCAAGGCAGTTGTTAAATACAAACTCAACTTTATACTAATTTTCATCGATATATCAATATATCGTCGATATTTTCTTTCGATATATGGATGTCATCGATAGGATAAATTGCGTATGAATGACAGTATTTAAGCCCGCTAGTCTGAATCACTGTTATGATGTTTCCGAAGAGAGAGCATATTGTCGCTGCATTGTCCGTCCGTATGTCCGTCCGTCCGTCCGCATTTTCTTGTCCGGAACACAACTCTGAAACTACAGGAGATATCAACACGGCACTTTGAAGGTAGATATATCTCAATGAGTAGTTCAAAGTGCACAGCATATAAAGATACAACTATGCCCTTTCTTAGTTGGGAGTTATTGCCTTTTTTATCTTTACACTTGAAACTTTGTCCTAGACATTGATGACTTTTGTACAGTACTTAGGATTCTCTTTTTCTTCCCTTCCGTTTTCACGTATGTTTTTCTTTTACTTGATGTCTTGTTTTTGTATTGATTTATTTAAATGTAATATTAGTTACTAGGTAGTCATAATCATAATCGAATAATAATCAAAATCGCAAGCACATGTGAACACGCGACAGAAAGTTATTTTCGTCTGTCATGGTTTGTGTTTCATGGTCAAAACTGCACATATGATTTCAAAGTGTGAGATCTCAAAACAACAGATCTTGCGTTCCGCAATCTGATCGTTTGCATACTGCGGACAACTAGAAACTACCCGGAAAACTGCAGACAAAACGTAGTGTTGCAACACTTTTTGTTTACAAATTTACCCTAATATAATAATAGCATCAAACCAAAAATATTGAACCAAACCTTTTTTGGCTTTTATTGTACATCGCGATATTTATATATTATTTTATGTATGATTACAAAAAGCTCATACCTTATTTACGTGTTTTAATGATCTAAAACAATTAAAAACTGATTTGTTGTACATGCAATACCAGGAAGGCATCCCGTACCGAGAGTAGAAAGTAAAAGTGTGGCGGTGTGTCCACTTAGTGTAGCAGACCTTTAGCAACACATTTGGAAAAAAAAACTCTGAAACGAGGATCAATTTTGAAAATTATTAACACTTCGTTTTTTTTTAAATAAAATGGTGGTGAAAGCGGACGATCCCCCTTCCGTACAGCGTTCTTCTTTATTAAAGGCATGTAATCTGTGCCCAACCCTCTTTGCCTCACATACTGCGTACCGTAAAAGAACATCTATTTTTTATCGATTAAGGGCCAGTGATCCATAGCAGATACAATACAGTTTTGTTGCATGCGCTTGTAAAATCAACATTACAAACGGAAGTTGTTTGTGTTTATGTTTCAAATATTCAACCCCAACATAAACATTGTAATACCTTTACATAAACACATATTAAAAGTGTAAAAGTGTGCGAAAGTTTTTTAAAATGAGAAATCACATTTTTTTACATTAAGACATGCCTACCAAAATGGCGATTTTGCTTATTGTTTAATCAATGTAATGTAAGGATGCTGTTAGTCATGTGCATAGTAATGGGGGGAGAACAAGAACCTAGACACATTCTCTAGGCACACTATGGTGTTTTGTATAATTTATATACTGTCGCATTTTAGTTTCCTAGTTTGCAAGCAAAATGTATACTTATTCACACATTTTATGTCTATATCCACCGGAATTACAGTAAAAACAGATACTATCGAGAACTATAAGGCAATTTTGTAATAGTGTTGGGAGCAATGTTTCTCTTACATATTTTTATACTTTCGACGTATTAATTCAAATAAATGACTGGAAACCGATACTCTGTGCCCAGAGGGTAGAATTTGAGAA
>Ga0224511_10002502_pt1 | contig 12434 bp, 9 predicted proteins | sample SF_May12_sed_USG_2_FD_169988 | JGI IMG/M metagenome (GOLD analysis project Ga0224511, IMG submission 169988) | Sediment microbial communities from San Francisco Bay, California, United States - SF_May12_sed_USGS_8_1 | ecosystem: Environmental > Aquatic > Marine > Sediment | place: USA... | reverse complement strand
CCAAGATCCTTCAACATGGCTGGTGCTACTGGTGGTCCGGTAGTCTCCCTTGACAAACCGTGCAGCACGCCGTTGGACTGCTTCCATCTGGCTTATGTTGGTTTGGGTATGTGGGTCCCATACAGTGCTAGCAAACTCAAGTATGGGTCTCACACGCGTCTTGTAACCTTGTTCCTTAATACCTTGAGGACAGCTGGTGAGGTTTTGTCTGAGGAAGGCTAGGCTGTTTGTAGCCTTTTTAGCTGTTGCAGACACATGAGTGTTCCAGGACAGGTCATTAGACAGATGAGCGCCAAGGTATTTGCCATTGCCGGCATTGGTTACGATGTTTAGCTCTTCATTGTGGATGGTATAGGTGGACTTTGTAGGTTTTCTCTTTTTAGTGAATCTGATAACCTCGCATTTGCTGGCATTGAAGGCCATCATCCAGTCCTTTTCCCCCAGCTGTAGCTTATCAAGATCATCTTGTAGGGCTCTTGCATCTGCTGGAGAGCGTATCTTTCTGTACAGCAGGCTGTCATCTGCAAACAGGCGGGAAGTGGAGGTCACATGTTCTGGCAGGTCATTTATGTATGCGAGGAAGAGCAGGGGGGCCCATTACTGATCCCTGGGGAACGCCAGAGGTGACTGGGGATGACTCTCGCATGCGACCTTCTACGAGGACCTGTTGGGTTCTGTGGCTAATGAAGCTTCTTATCCAGCTCAGTGTGTTTCCCCGGACTCCATAGTGGTGGAGCTTTGCGGCCAGGCGTTCGTGTGAGACAACATCGAACGCCTTGCTGAAGTCTAACAGTATGGCGTCAATCTGTTCGCCGTCATCAAGTGCCTTAGCAAGATAAGCTGGCTTTCTGTAGATCTCCGTTTTCTGAAACCTCCAATCCAAATAGTTGAGTTGGGGTGGCTGGTGTGTAGGTACCTTATATTCCTGCACAGCTCTTTAGCATACTGTAGATCACTGCTGGGTGGGCGGTACATAGATCCGATAATAAGCGGGGCACCGCCATGGCTCTGGATGGCAACTGCAGTGAACTCTGCTTGGGTTGGGAGATCTATGACTGTGCCAGTGATTTCGTTCTTGGCAATGATGATGACCCCTCCGTGCCGATCTTGTATCCTGTCGCCTCTAGCAATAATGTGGTAACCGGTGGGGATTACTTCGCGTTCGAATTTGCTATCATACAGCCATGTTTCATTGCCAATGATGATGTCCGGCTTTAATTCATCAAGAAGAAGCCAAAATGATGTTCTTTTGGCTCTGATACTTTGAAAGTTTATATAGTTCAATAGCGACCACCGATACCGATACCGATACAGATGCCGATACCGATACATCCCACGTTGCCATTGTATTATCACATTAGAAAATACAACAAGATTAGATAAGCAGCTGCTGTCAGCGTGGTGTTGTGCAGTGTTGGCCAATTAGTAAGTCCACTCGCAACAATGCGTGCTAGCTACGAGCCAGCCCAGCCCAGCCCAAAGGGGTCACATGCAGATGGAAAAAACACGAAAAAAACGCACGACTTCCGTTCGTGCGGACTTACTTCAGTTGGGAGTGACAGGTGCGTGTGTTCGATCGATGTCGCCCGCCGAGCCAGTTCTCCTCCATCGCCGGTGTCGCTTGGCCCGTTCTCGAGATAAAGTCGCTGCTGGGAGCGAGTTTTCAGACGAAAGGCCCTTCTTTTGATCGGTAGCTTGGCAACCCTCGCCTCCGCCTTGGCGAGACGCGTCCGCGAATATCCGGATCGTCTGGTTCGCGCGAGCCGTTTCCGAGCTACAGCCGGGCGAACACCGGCGAGGCACGTAGTCGTTCTCTCGCCGCCCATCCCGGCAGTGCACAGTCCGCAAAACAGGGGAGAAACGGCCCTGCATTCGCGCGTCTTGTCGGGGGAAAACTTTGTGCCGTAGCTATAGTCGCTGCTCCGAGCGGTTTTTCACGACGGATGGCGTCACTTCCGGTCCGACGCCGTCCGCACGAAAACCCTCGCCGATACGCATCCAGGCATACCCAGAATGCCTAGTTCGCGCGAGCGGTTCCCGAGCTACGAGCCGGTTAACACCGGCGAAGGCACATGGTCGTTTTCTCGCCGACAGTGCAGCAGGAAGAGCATAGCCTGGTTTTCACCAGCAAATCACATGCGAGTCAACCGCCGCAAGAGCATCACTTCCTGTCTGGCGGCTCCACGTCCGCGCACGCGTTCGCGATCGTCGCCACCCGTTCAGTCCGGTCCACAGCTACCGCTCTAGCCGGTCTCAACCGTTCCGACCGGAGTTATTGTCGCTGCACTCAACGGTTTTTCCGAACGGACGGCGCCACTTCCGGTCTAACGCCCTTCGCACGGCAGCCCTCGCCTCCGGCTTACCAAGACGCGACGGCGAATATCCGGATCGCCTGGTTCGCGCGAGCTATTCCCCAGCTACATGTACGTGCCGGCGAACACCAGCGAGGCACTTAGTCGTTTTCTCGCAGGCAGCCCGGCAGAATACAGGCCGGCTTTCCACAGTAAAACACGGGCGAAGCGGCCTAGCCAGGGCGCGTCTTGTCGCGCGAGAACGTTGGCGCTCGCTGCTCGCAAACGCCTGGGCCGATAGCGACGGTTCATGTATTGTTAGAAAGCTCTCGTCGGCGGCCGTCCGCTGGCGGGTACGAATTGATTACTCGACCCGCGGAAACCGCCACCAGCGCATCGCTTTCGTTCTGGAACCCCCATCCGGTGAACGCGTGCGCGATCGACGCCACTTGTCCAGCTCGTCGCACAGTTACCACAACCGCCGCTCTCGCTTGGCCCGTTGCCGAGACATAGTCGCTGCACCGAACGCTTTTTCCGGACGGACGGCGCTACTTCCAGTCCGACGCCGTCCGGCCGTCGCCTCCGCCACGCCGAGACGCGTCCGAGCATACCCGGATCTGATCATTGGTTGACCCGCGCTGGACTTGTTGTTCGATACATAATGGGGTGGTTAGTATGGTACACGGCAGGAAGAGTATGTGTCTGCCAAGACCCAAAGAGCGTTGCTGCTCGCGAACCACTTGCCCGATCGCAATGTTCAGGTACCGTTGGAATGCTTTTGACGACGACCGTTCGCCGTCGGGCATGTACAAGCGACTCGCCAGCTTCCCTGTACAGTGGCAGTGCTCTGTCTGCCTGCCTGGCTTGCTTGCTGGCTGGCGCGCGCGTCTACCGGCTAGCGGATCGCTCAGCCCTGGCGAGACACGGCGAGTGATCATACGCAGGTCTGCGAGCACAGGCGGCGACTAGCCGGCTTCCCAGAGCAGTTACAGTGGCACGGCTGCCTGCCTGGCTGGCTTGCGCGCGCAGGTCTACCGGCTCGCGAACCGCACATTGCCGGTGTGTAGTCCTATGATACCGTGCACGACCAGGCGACTCGCCGGCTACCCCGGGCTATGGCAGTTGCCTGCTAGCCTGCCTAGCTCGAGGCGACGCGCGGACCATTCAGCTCGGGCGAGTCGCGCATTCATATAATATATAGTTGCGGAATGATAATCGGCGCGCTCATCCATCAACATTCGTATTATACTGTTTTAAACGATAAACGAACTGTAGTGTTAGTGTTGATCTGCAATGCTGACCTGGCATAACATTCAAATCATTGTAAGAAAAGTTTCCTATATATATGACGAATGATGATCGGCGCGCTCATCCATCAAAAATCGTATAATACTGTTTTAAACGATAAACGTAATGTTGTGCTATTGTTGAGCTGCAATGCTGACCTGTTACAACATTTGAATCATTATAAGAAAAGTTTCCTATATACTTGACGAATGATGATCGACGCGCTCAGCCATCAACATTCGTATATACTGTTTTAAACGATAAACGTAATGTTGTGCTAGTGTTGACCTGCAATGCTGACCTGTTACAACATTCGAATCATTGTAAGTAAAGTTTCCTATATATTTGACGAATGATGATCGGCGTGCTCAGCAATCAACATTCGTATAATACTGTCTTTAAAGGATAAATTGAATGTTGTGCTAGTATTGATCTCAAATGCTGACCTGTTACAACATTTGAAACGTTTTGAGAAAAGTTTCCTATATATTTTACGAATGATGATCGGCGCGCTCAGCCATCACCATTCGTATAATACTGTTTTTAAACAATAAATCAAATGTTGTGCTAGTGTTCAGCTGCAAGCCTGACCTGTTACAACATTCAAATCATTGTAAGAAAAGTTTCCTATATATTTGACTAATGATGATAAGGGGGGGTCAGCAATCAACATTCTCATTCTACTGTTTCAAACGATAAACGTAATGTTGTGCTAGTGTTGATCTGCGATGTTGACCTGTTACAACATTTGAATCATTGTAAGAAAAGTTTCCTATATATTTGACGAGTGATGATCGGCGCGCTCAGCAATCAACATTCGTATAATACTGTTTTTAAACGATAAATCGAATGTTGCGCTAGTGTTGATCTGAAATGCTGACCTGTTACAACATTCGAAACATTGTGAGAAAAGTTTTCTATATATTTGACGAATGATGATCGGCGCGCTTAGCCATCAACATTCGTATAATACTGTTTTAAACGATACACGTAATGTTGTTCTAGTGTTAAGCTGCAATGCTGACATGTTACAACATTCAAATCAATGTAAGAAAAGTTTTGTATATATATGACGAATGATGATCGACGGGCTCAGCAATCAACATTCACATACTACTGTTTTAAACGATAAACGTAATGTTGTTCTAATGTTAAGCTGCAATGCTGACCTGTTACAACATTCAAATCAATGTAAAAAAATTCCTTTTATATTTGACGAATGATGATCGGCGCGCTCAACCATCAACATTCGTATATACTGTTTCAAACGATAAATCGAATGATGTGCGAGTGTTGAGCTGCAATGCTGACCTGGCACAACATCTGAATTATTGTAAGAAAAGGTTCCTATATATTTGACGAATGATGATCGGCGCGCACAGTCATCAACACTCGTATAATACTGTTTTAAACGATAAACGTAATGTAGTGCTAGTGTTGAGCTGCAAGCTTGACCTGGTACATCATTCGAATCATTGTAAGAAAAGTTTCTTATATATTTGACGAATGATGATCGGTGCGCTCAGCAATCAACATTCACATACTACTGTTTTAAACGTTAAACGTAATATTGTGCTAGTGTTGATCTGCGATGTTGACCTGGTACAACATTCGAATCATTGTTAGATAAGTTTTCTATAATTATATTTGACGAATGATAAACGACGCGCTCAGCTATCAACATTCACATACTACTGTTTTAAACGATAAACGTTATGTTGTGCCAGTGTTGCGCTGCATTGTTGACCTGGCACAACATTCAAATCATTGTAAGAAAAGTTTCCTATATGTTTGACTTATGGTGATCGGCGCGCTCAGCCATCAACATGCGTGTTATACAGTTTTAAACGATAAACGTAATGTTGTGCTAGTGTTAAGCTGTAATGATGACTTGTTATAACATTCAAAGCATTGTAAGAAAAGTTTTCTATATATTTGACGAATGATGATCGACGCGCTCAGCAATCAACATTCACATACATGTACTACTGTTTTAAACGATAAACGTAATGTTGTGCCAGTGTTGCGCTGCATTGTTGACATGGCACAACATTCAAATCATTGTAAGAAAAGTTTCCTATATATTTGACTTATGATGATCGGCGCGCTCAGCCATCAACATGCGTGTTATACAGTTTTAAACGATAAACGTAATGTTGTGCTAGTGTTAAGCTGTAATGATGACTTGTTACAACATCAAAAGCATTGTAAGAAAAGTTTTCTTTATATTTAACGAATGATGATCGACGCGCTCAGCAATAAACATTCACATACATGTACTACTGTTTTAAACGATAAACGTAATGTTGTGCTATTGTTAAGCTGCAATGCTGACCTGTTACAGCATTCGAATCATTGTAAGAAAAGTTTCCTATATTTTTGACGAATGATGATCGGCGCGCTCAGACATCAACATTCGTATATACTGTTTTAAACGATAAATTGATTGTTGTGCTAGTGTTGATCTGAAATACTGACCTGTTATAACATTTGAAACAATGTGAGAAAAGTTTCCTATATATTTGACGAATGATGATCGGCGCACTCAGCCATCACCATTCGTATAATACTGTTTTTAAACGATAAATCAAATGTTGTGCTTGTGTTCAGCTGCAAGCCTGACTTGTTACAACATTCAAATCATTGTAAGAAAAGTTTCCTATATAATTGACTAATGATGATCGGCGCGCTTAGCCAGCAACATTCGTATAATACTGTTTTAAACGATAAAAGTAATGTTGTGCTAGTGTTAAGCTGCAATTTCTGACCTTTACAACATTCAAAACAATGTAAGAAAAGTTTTCTATATATTTGACGAATTATGATCGACGCGCTCAGCAATCAACATTCATATAATACTGTTTTAAACGATAAACGTTATGCTGTGCTATTGTTGAGCTGCAATGCTGACCTGTTACAACATTCGGATCATTGTAAGAAAAGTTTCCTATATACTTGACGAGTGATGATCGGCTCGCTCAGCCATATATACTGTTTTAAACGAAAAATCGAATGATGTGCGAGTGTTGAGCTGCAATGCTGACCTTGTACAACATCTGAATTATTCTAAGAAAAGTTTCCTATGTGTTTAATGAAGGATGATCGGCGCGCTCAGCCATCAACAATCATAATTTACTATTTTAAACGATAAACGTAATGTTGTGCTAGTGGTGATCTGCAATGTTGACCTGGTACATCATTGGAATCATTGTAAGAAAGGTTTGTTATATATTTGACGAATGATGATCGCCGCGCTCAGCAATCAACATTCACATAGTACTGTTTTAAACGATAAACGTAATGTTGTGCAAGTGTTGATCTGAGATGTTGACCTGGTACAACATTCGAATCATTGTAAGAAACGTTTCCTATATATTTGACGAATGATGATCGGCGCGCTCAGCAATCAACATTCGTATAAAACTGTTTTTAAACGATAAATCGAATGTTGTGCTAGTGTTGATCTGAAATGCTGACCTGTTACAACATTCGAAACATTGTGAGAAAAGTTTCCTATATATTTGACGAATGATGATCGACGCGCTTAGCCATCAACATTCGTATAATACTGTTTTAAACGATACACGTAATGTTGTTCTAGTGTTAAGCTGCAATGCTGACCTGTTACAACATTTAAATCAATGTAAAAAAAGTTTTCTATATATTTGACAAATGATGATCGACGCGCTCAGCTATCAACTTTCACACACTACTGTTTTAAACGATAAACGTAATGTTGTGCCAGTGTTGCGCTGCAATGTTGACCTGGCACAACATTTAAAATATTGTAAGAAAAGTTTGCTATATACATTGTATTTGACGAATTGATGATCGGCGCGCTCAGCCATCAAATTTCGTATAATACTGTTTTTAACGATAAACGTAATGTTGTGCTAGTGTTGAGGTGCAAGTTTGACCTGGTACATCATTCGAATCATTGTAAGAAAAGTTTCTTATATATTTGACGAATGATGATCGGCGCGCTCAGCCATCAACATTCACATACTACTTTTTAAACGATAAACGTAATGTTGTTCTATTGTTGAGCTTCAATGCTGACTTGTTACAACATTCGAATCATTGTAAGAAAAGTTCCCTATATATTTGACGAATGATGATCGGCGCGCTCAGCCATTAACCTTCACATAATACTGTTTTAAACTATAAACGTAATGGTGTGCTAGTGTTGATCTGCAATGTTGACCTGACACAACATACGTATCATTGCTTATATATTTGACGAATGATGATCGGCGCGCTCAGCAATTAACATTCACATACTACATGTTCTGTATTAACCGATAAGCGTGATGTTGTGTTAGTGTTGATCTGCAATGTTGACCTGGTACAACATTCGAATCATTGTTAGAAAAGATTCTTATATATTTGACGAATTATGATCTGCGCGCTCAGCCATCAACATTCGTATAATACTGGGGTTTTTTAAAAGATAAATCAAATGTTGAGCTAGTGTTGAGCTGCAATGCTGACGTGGTACAATATTCGAATCGTTGTAAGAAACGTTTCCTATATATTTGACGGATGGTGATCGGCGCGCCTATCCATCAACATTCACTTACTACTGTATTAAATGATAAACGTAATGTTTTGTTAGTGTTGATCTGCAATGTTGACCTGGCACAAAATACGTATCATTGCTTATATATTGACGAATGATGATCGGCGCGCTCAGCAATCAACATTCACATACTACATGTTCTTTATTAACAGATAAACGTAATGTTGTGTTAGTGTTGATCTGCAATGTTGACCTGGTACAACGTTCGAATCATTGTAAGAAAAGATTCTTATATATTGACGAATGATGATCGGCGCGCTCAGCCATCAACATTCGTATAATACTGATTTTAAACGATAAATCGAATGTTGTGCTAGTGTTGAGCTGCAATGCTGACGTGGTACAACATTAGAATCATTGTAAGAAAAGATTCCTATATTTTTGACGAATGATGATCGGCGCGCTCAGCCATCAACATTCGTATAATACTGTTTTTAAACGATAAATCGAATGTTGAGCTAGTGTTGAGCTGTAATGCTGACCTGGCACAACATTTGAATCTTTGTAAGAAAAGTGTCCTATATATTCGGCGAATGATGATCGGCGGGCTCAGCCATCAACATTCGTATAATACTGTTTAAAATGATAAACGTAATGTTGTGCTAGTGTTAACCTGCAATGTTGATCTGGCACAACATTCAAATCATTGTAAGAAAAGTTTGCTATATAATTCACGAATGATGAACGGTTAGCTCAGCTATCAACTTTCATATCGTTGTTCTTATAATAACTTGAATGTTGATTGTCGATTGATGATTATCGCGCTAACTTCCCACACATATATCAACCGCAGTTTCAGGATGACATACACACATTATGTTTATAGATTACATATCCCTAGTATTTTTGACTCAAAAATATCCGGTTGTTTTTCTTATACGTAAGGAAAATAATAGGAATTTCAAATAAAAAGTAGGAGTTTTATTTCATAATGATATACTGATCCAACTTAATATTGGCGTCCTCATATATTGACTTCTTAGCAAGTGTTAAAAGTTTAACTCTTATCATCCCCTCCAATCACTGGAGCAGTAACATAAATGTTTCCTGTAAAATACGTTCCCCGAGCATCATCCGTTACTGTTCTCAGTATTGAATAATGGAACTAAACGATAAGGGGATTTTTTTCATTATTTTAAAGTGTTTAAAGGAGCTAGAGCACCGAAAATTGAGTTGAAAAGTACTTACCTTAAAAAACGATTTAGGTAAGAGTCTCAGCAAAGAACTGTGATGTAAAATGGCTGACACTAAAAAAACTGTTGACTATATATTTAAAAAGATGAAAAATGCATGTAATTTTAGATAAATTCTTTTGTGTTTGTGGAAAAGAAAATAGTTTCCCCTTAAAATAAATGGTATATTGGAAATGTCCTGGTTTGTGCACATGTTTCTTTAAAACTAGCACATGGTACCTATTGTTTACGCTCCATTACGCAATTATTTAGATTTTTAGGGATAGTTTAGATTTTTCCCATGTTAATGCCCAACCGGTGCTCTGGTGGCTTTAAGCATTTGCTTTAAAAAGGAGAATGAACTGCAATAGCGATAGATACATGTATATCTGTTTAATAAATCGACACAGCAAGTCAAAATGTCATGGAATTATTAATAAATCGACACAGCAAGTCAAAATGTCATGGAAGTAGAGACAGTAGAGTTTGCGGCGTGTCTGACAGTGCATTGTTTTGATTGTGCATTTCATATTTCTGTAATTTTGTGTCGTACATTTGCTCGTTTAATTAAGTATTTGTGTTGGTAAATGTCAATACACATTTGTACATTATGTTGTATAATATACAGGCTTATAATATTTGTTTATAGAAGCTAATTATCATTTTTCAAATGGTCACTGTTCCAAAGCATAGGTTAATGTTCCAAACAATGGTTGCCGTTCCAGAGCATATATGTATGAATATCAAGGAATGTATTTTTTAACTGACATTATTCTTGTTTTATCGTACAACAAAATATGTAAGGAAAACAATTAAATGATTTTATTGAAGTTTTATAACCATCACCAATTTTTTTTTACAAACAATGTTCATTTTTCAAAAGTAAAGTATTTAAGGCTGGCATTTCAACTTGGCTTGACTAGATTTTTCTGTTTGAATACATAATTTGTCGTGCAAAACAAATGATGTCAAACAGGAGCTTTTACAAGACAGCATGTTTTACTTTTAGAACACATTTTGATACATGTACAATTATTCAACCCCAACATTTAAGATTTTTGTTTTATAAATGATCAAATGCCAGAAATGTGCAACATTTTAGTTAATTGTGTGAAATTTGTTGTATTTCATAGTAGTGAACATGTTTGATACTTTAATTCAGGCCTGCATATGTAAAGCCATATTTTGTAATGTACCAGCTCTTTGCATAACTCTAATAATCTTAAACACCCCTGAATACTGCACAGCACAAAGTGTTTTATCAAAATTATGTAGAAAACAATTATGGACGCTTTTTTCATTTTAATCCATTAAGGAATATTCATTTTTACCATATTTATCTTCTTTTAAAAGACGTACATTTGGTTGCAAGTGCTTTTATAAACTGTTATCAACAGTTAGGCCAGTAACATAAGTAACATTTGATGTTAAGTAATATGTAAAGTGCGGACCCACTACAGCGTATGACATCAACGTATCTGAGTGTCTGCTTATACGCTAGCATAGTATTACGCTTATATACATTAAGGGCCAGTCACACAGCCGATCACGCACTAATCACTTACAAATCACGCACAGATTGGGTTTGTGCGTGCTTGTGCGTCGAGAAATTGACCAAATTGTTTGGGTGTCGGGGTTAGAAATCACTGACGAATTACGCATGAACCGCGCACGTATCATTTACAATCACTGACGAAACACTGACATAACGCGCACGTCGACGCATACGAGAAAATACGGTGTAGTACTCCACGAACACTCGACGCACGCCCGACGCATGAATCACTGAAAGAGCGCGTCCAAACACGCACGCTTCGCAAACGTCAATGGAATGAACGTGATACGTGCGCTGTTCATGCGTGATATAAAGGTGGGGCTTCAGAAGACGGACGTGGGCGTGTGCGGTTTTGAACCAGTTCTGACGCATAAGCACTGACGGCCGACGCGTATCCCGGGCATAGTCACGCATACTCGACACATAAACTACGCACGCCGACTCATGAATAACGCACACCGACGCACAGATGTGCATCCGATTTTTTTAAACCGTTCAAAACTTAAAATCACGCACAAACCGCCTTCGACGCACATCTGTACTTTCAATCAATGACGGTCCACGTTCGATCCACCGACGAAATACGCATGCGACGCACGCTCCGCGCAGAAACGAAAATATGTTCGTAATTCGTGCCTAATTCGTGTGTTTTCGCTGTGTGACTGGCCCTTTAGAGGCACGTTAAGTGCACGTTAGGCATAAGTCGTGTTTTTGGATATGCTCAAAAGTGTTTAGTGTATGCGAGCGTATAGCATATATACGTTACGTATACGCAAGACATACACGGGATACGCTAGAAAGATGCATAATACTGGATGTGAGTCAACAACTACGAGGGCTGTTCAATAAATAATGAGACTGTTCTTAGAAAAAATGTATTTGTCTCCAATGGGAAATTTTTTAAATACAAAATGTAAATGTAACTTATTGCCTACTGTTTGTCTTAATTTTATAGGGTTATGACGAACAGTCTGAGAATATGGTAGCCTCATTTTGAATTACCAGAGTAACGCACTATCGACCCCGTCCAAAATGTGAAAATATCATTGTTTCGTGACGAATAAAGAAATGCAATTATAACATTATTTAGAATAAAGCGTACAAAACATTTAAATGATTTGTGCCCAATATATGATGCAAATAATACCGAAATTTTAACATGAAACTATAGCCGGAACTTCAGTTAAAAGTGCACTCAAATTGTTAAAACTATTAAATGAACACATTCGCGTTATTTAAACAAACAATTAACAACATTAGTGACTTATTTTTATTTTCTATGATATGAGTGTGTGATTACTGCTTCGATAACGTTGTGAAGTGGGGTGGGGGGACGGGGCGGGGGTGATAATTGCAACATGGCTATGTTGCCATGGCTTCCATTTCATAACCGATTTTTAAAACTGTCTTATATTATTAAATAAAATCTTATTATATAAGAAGACCAAGCATGCACAAATTTGTTGAATTGATGACATCATGTAATAGAACTGTAATTAAAAATCTTAGTACATATATTTGTCAGGCATTTGATCTAAGAAATTCATTAA
>Ga0224511_10002500_pt1 | contig 12435 bp, 10 predicted proteins | sample SF_May12_sed_USG_2_FD_169988 | JGI IMG/M metagenome (GOLD analysis project Ga0224511, IMG submission 169988) | Sediment microbial communities from San Francisco Bay, California, United States - SF_May12_sed_USGS_8_1 | ecosystem: Environmental > Aquatic > Marine > Sediment | place: USA... | reverse complement strand
GGGAAAAAAGGAAGCAAACAGGAGTGGAAAAATTGATTAGCGGATCGACTCTCAGACGAAATTGTGATCAGCAATGGTTACATTTTCCGGGAAACTTAAGTTCACGTGATTTGATCGGTGGTATAATATCCGATCTAGCGCAAATCTGAAGCAAAGTGGGCCGGAAAAGCACCTTTGGCAAGCCCTTCGGCTCAACACTTGTTCTGAAGCTTTCGAGCTTTGAAGCTTGGCCAGGGCTTTAAGCCAGCAGCTTTTGAGCTAATCAGTATGCATTGGGCTATCCCTCATTAAGAAATCTAGATATATTTATTTATATGCATCTTTATTGCACAAATGGATTAGATATAGAACAAATGAACATAAATTGTGTACGTAATAGGGCAAAAGGGCAACCTGAGAGTAGAAGGATCACATTGCCAATTATTAAAAAAAATAGATAGGTCTGCTGACTTCCTGAAAGCGTATAAGAGCAAAGAGACATAATTGCCTTCTTACAGTGTGAGCAGAGTGTATTGGAGCACAAAGACACCGTATCAGAGATGTGTCTATTCATGTCGAGTGATAGAAGTTCAGACCAAAAAGGCAGTCACGGAGGCTATCATGCCTGATGTCACCATCTGCCACGATCCGTCTCTTCCCGACTTCATCGCTCCGGAGTTCCTTCATCGGAATTACCCCAATGTCTTCCCAGCTGCTCTAACCAGTCAGTATTGTACATTATATCGATTAAATTTCAAAGAACCTATAGAAGATCTTCGATTGGCGTAGTTTACCCACTAGGTCATTTAAAGCGTAAATAGCATCTAAACAGGTAGGGAAGAATATATGCTGTTCCTAAGATTTCCTGTAGGTTGAGCGATCAAATAATCTTGATCAACTGGTTTCCGTCATATATCTCATTGACAGTATAATAACTACTCCCCGGGCCAGGTGTTAGGGCAACTCTCTACCACTGGACCATATTTACATTTCCATTTTGTCTAACGGAAATGCCCAGCTTTCCAACATATTACTAATCGATTTAGCTTCTGTTGTTGTCCAGGGTTTTTGTCCCGCACGGTGGTCGGTTTATGGAGAGTGCAGACCTTGTTATGCTGTGGAGTTTCCCTGCTCGCCCCTTGCCCACTAGTCAGTCTGGATTTCGTAAATCTCAAAAGAATGACTCATCATGTCAGGTCCGATCAGACCGGCTAGATGTGAGAGGAATATATGACTTGTTATAGAGTCTGTAGAGAGAGATTGTAACATTATTACACAATCTTAGTCATCATTCATCATTGGACAACTTTATTTTTAGCTACTGCTTTCATGAAGTGGGTGATGGATGATGCCCGTTGCTCATTCAGAAACCAATGTAATGTCAGAATATTTGCATTTTTGTAGATTTGGTGAAAAGCAGCACGCAAAATCTTGACCAGGTGAATGACCCTTTCTCTGTTTCCTGGCCCGGTGCTTTTCGAGGTCTCTCGGCCAACCAGAGCAAGCGGCCAGCTCACTCCCTGAGTGCCTCCTGGCCGAGCATGGCCTCCCCCTCTTCCCTCTCTATGCTTAGTGAGAGTACGAGAAGGATGCTCGGTCACATTCCTCCCGAGAAGCTAAGACCAGCAGTAAGTCAAGAAAAGATAACTTAACCATAGTAGTGTGACAAGATGCTAACCAATACACACTTCTCGCTAACATAGCTGCTATGATAGTTAGAGTGGCCTGGGGTCCATCACGCTTGGCTCTTTTCCTGGTAGCGGATCGCTCAAGTAATAACGGACCAGATCAGCCTTCCACTATCACAGCAAGCTATCTGCGTGACACACACACTATAAGTTCTCTTCTCTTGATTTCCTGTTTGTCCACTGATTTGCCTTTTTATTTGTGTGACTGGTGTCTCATTGTATAGAAAAGAAACATCCCAACCCAGCTCCTGCTAACTGGTGTCTTCAAAATGTGGTGTCGCTTGAGATACCTCGTACATTTTTTATATTATACATGTATTATACATGTATGTCCGGTTTGATGGCAATAGTCGTCTTTGCTGCTCGTCATCTTTGCATTTTGTGATTGTTCTTTTTATAGGGCAATTATTTACCCGAATCAGACTTGGCCGATCTCACCGGAATCGCAGCCACCCTGAATAAAGCTGCTTATAGATCAACAAGGGAAAAAAGGCGTAGAGGTAATGTCACCTTTATTCGCATGAGAAGTACATGTGTAGATTAGCTCTCTATATAAGGATCATCTAAGATTAAGGGGCTGCCCTGAGCTTTCCGCAAACCAAAATCTGATGAAAAAATTATATTCTGAGCAGTTGTTCTACGACATGTGATAAAATTCGTACGAGAACACTCAAATCGTCAACCAAGTGACCAGGGTTTGTCAATAGCTTTGTAGGTTGTGATCGGTAACCTTTGTTTGATTGCAGATCGTAAGAAGCTTCTGAAATCTGTAAAGCTGTATGGGGCAGCCCAACCGGAGGGTGCTGACCTCAATGATGGAGTCGCGGAGATTATGGATATTGTTGCCGATGACGGACTCTCGGAGGAAGAGCTTGAAGACAGAGAGGTAACAACCTGGCGACTCTGACCGACTGGCTAGTAAACTGACTGACTTACTGGTTGACTGTTTGCCGGGTCTAGAACCCACACGTTTTACCAGGTGATACCATATGAGCGCTTGCAGTTCACAACCCTGAAATGGCCAGATTGCAACCAGTCGATACCCAGTGTTATCATGAATTGGCTATTGTAGGTAATAATCTTACCTGGTGTGGATGAACTTGTGGCCGACAAGATGGTAGAGGAACTTGGTAGACTCACACAGGCTGAAATGGAAAGAATGGGAGGTTAGTTACGGCTATAAAATGGATAAAAGGATGACGTTATAGTGCCTGAGCAATGGCAGCTGTTATTGAGATTTCATTTTAACTTCTCAAATACACCCATTCACTCTGAAGTGAGGTTTTATGTATTCTGTTTCATTTTTACAGGTATCCATAAGGTTGTGGACAAGCTGATGAAAAAGTATGAGTCAGTGTTACCAGGAGGCGCTCAAAACGAGTCCTGTTCATCATCTTCCCGCGCCTCGACATCCGTTGCGCACTCTCCGCGTCGCATGGATGAGAAGCTCGTCACATCAGTTAGTTCTCCATCATTGGTGCCGTCTCTCGACACAATATGTGAGGATTCCCAGGAAGCAGTCGATGCCCTGCCATCGGGTCGGGCTGTCAGGTCGGCCACGGCTGGCCACCTTCGCCGGCCAAGTATTCCCAGCATTGTACTGACCGCCCCATCAGAGGACAGCAGCGCCTCCACGCCGAGCCCGGAGGTCATCTTGCCGGCGGCACCTCACGTTGAGACTCCGCCTACAGCATCCGAGCAGATGGAGACTGACTCTCCCCCGCCGCGCCCCGGCAGCAGCATCTCTCTGGCCTCGTCCACATCATCGCTGCAGGCATGCAGCAGCATTTCATCAGCTGAATCTCCACCCGAGGAGGATGACAGCGACAGCGAGATCACCGGAGCAGCGCCTCCTAAAATAGTCATCACGGACTTCTCCGCCGGCAGCCCAATGGAAACCCTGGACATCGATCCATTCAAGGGCGTTGCGCTCACATCTGCTCAGGTATGACCTCGCCATACACATATGAAACGTTCACTAACAAGAATGGTGTCCATTTCATTTCAAAAGAACGTGGTGCAGCTTTTATTAAGGCCTGGATAGGGTCAGCAGAGTGGAAACTGATTATGCCCAGGGCCTACACAAGCACTACCAACCCACTGGCTCGGTGTGAGACACTGCACTACAAGATTAAGGGGGTAGTTTTGGGAAGTTGTGAATCTGTCAACCTAGGCCATGTCTTACACATAACCCGCCAATAACTCACCTGGTCTGTCATGAAAAGGGAAAAGTGGATCTTAGCTATCTATTATTATGCTTTTTTCTGTCTATTGTCCCATTCGCCTCGACATGAGTAGTTTTGCGTGCTCTGAACCACTGCTTTTAACTTCAGTCTTATTCGGAATTGCTGCTGCAGAAACGGAATGCGTAAAACTTTGTATAGAGGAATTACACTGATATCATTAGCCATGATAATCCGTAGATTACTTGGTTTTATTTAGGGCAACTTGATAACATTAGTGACACACCTAACTATTTAATCTGCCCCACCGGTCAACAACTGTACCTCTACGATGATTGCGCATTGCATAAGGTAATAAGGAGGCTGTTAACTGTTTGCCGAATCAACCGGGTTGATAACTGCACCATAAACATCAAAATAATATATTGTCACGTGATAGGAGAGTTTTTACGAAACTGGTAAAATTGTGAAAGCAGTTCCAAATCCCATCATTGGTATCCCCTTCTAATCGGGGTGAACCTGAGTGAAACATACTCAGACGTCTTGCTTGCGGTCTCTAGTAACCCTTTTACATTACTCATCCCAAAACTTGTTTGTAGTGTTGTCACAAATTGATTATAAAAAACGGTCTGTAATCAGTTTTCGTAAGGGTATTTGAAGTGCTAGTGTTGCAGTAGATCCATTCCTGAAGGACAGCTTTCTCCCGTTGATCTCCGTGGTTATTACTTTTTATAAACCAGGTTCTTGTGAATGAATCTTAACTGTTCTACCCAAAGCAATAACGTTTTCGTCCTGAAAATGCGTAGGTCGATGAATGATTTTAGCACACCGCTCCCATATTAACAAATTGATCCTAGTGTGAAGCACTTTTCATGCTCTGTAGTGCAAATTTACACCTGGCTTAACTAAAATATGTATATCGTATCTCATTATTCAGGGGAATATTTAAGTAACTTACTTTTCCCATTCTCACCTGAGATGGGTCTTGAGCAGACTTTCCAGGAAACAGTTAGAATCGCCGGATTATTACCAATGTTCAGTTTAATGGTATCGCTGGGCGGGCCCTTTACATTCCTTCATTTTGATCTCTCCTCATAAGCCGCAGCAAGCTGCATAATATAGTAAAATGCGAACTCCGCAGAGATGCGTATGTGGTTCATAATCAACCGGCAATGTACACCTCAGAAATGTGTGCTGTTCACATAAAACCATGCATGGAAGTAGATAATTGTGGTGTGGTTTGTTGTAGAAAATTTCACACGGTCTAAAGGATAGACTGAAGCGGTTGGTCCGTACACGATCCGAAAGTTTTAGTGAGATTTCCCCCAACGAGGAGCCTGTTTTCTCCGGCAAACGACGAGCCAGTCTCGGCGACATATTCACTGTGTCCGACAATCCCCTGGATTTCCCACCAACTCCTTCTCAACCTTCCTCAGCTGAATCAGTCTCGCGATTGATCGGCCAAAAACAGTTAAGCATAGACCCTATAGATGATGTTCCTACAATCCCTACACCAAGACCGCTGATGGAAACATCCAAACTCCATCAAAGTGGGACGACGTCCGTTCACACAAACGGTGACAGTTCAGTAGTGGACACTGCTGTGCGGGTGTCAACTGAAACGAAGACGCCGGTGAGAAAGGAACTGCCAACCCAACTTAATGACGAGCCTTTGGTAGGTCTACCTTTTCAAATCAAACTAATTCACTGAACTTGAAAAACAATCCTCTTAGGCCTCTGAGGCCAAAGGAAAGGTGTTAGGTGTGAAGTGGTGAAGTGACCATTATGCAGGAATAAATGGGAACACTCCGTTGTTGACAAATAGTTGTTTTATCTTCATCTGTCGCAAGATAGTTTTTTAATTTTGGCTAGTACGGTGATACGTTTTTGTAAAGAACCCTCATTTCTTGAGTTTCTTGATTACTGATCAAGTTTATCTTATCTAAAAAAATTTGTCTTATCTAAAACTGTTTCATTCCACATTGTAGAGAGTGATACCATGTCCAAAGTCAGCACAGCGACGACGAAAGAAGTTTAAAGGGTTTTCTCTTTCCTCGCTCAAGTGGAATTTCAATGAGAACTTTTACGCTAATGAGAGTGAGGTCGAGTCCAGTATCGGTATGTAACCACCAAGGGTGCACCGACACAGCTACCTTTTCAAGCTTGTGAGCCACATGGGGAAATGTGAGTTAAATTTATGGCCTTTCGGAGACTTGGAGAAATTTGTGAAGCCGTGGTAGGTGTTCTTTTGTACGCAGTGATTGTTTATATCACATCCTGTTGGTGTCTGTGAAGACAGGTGATGGCGTGAAGGTATAATCGTCATCTCAGTTTCCTTTATAGCGTCCTGGGTGTCCAACTTCCATATGAGTGTTTCCCCGAGTGGTTTCATTTAGTTTGCTATTTAGGTATAGTTGTTAGACTAATTGTATGTAGTTCTCAGTTCCTAGCCAACATTAGCTCCCAACGTCGCATTACTGTACCAAGTGCCCACTCCACACAATCTTTAAAAAAACTGGATATTTTGGCAAACAGAATTTGACAATATATTTTGCGCATCAACTTGTTACAGCTGCTGTATTCTGTATAATTTTTAGACCGTTATATAATCACCCGGGACCGAACTCCAGAAGTCACTTCCTCTTCCGACAGTGAATCGGAGAGCGATGACGATGATCTCCAGCGAGTGATTGTTCCTCCGAATGTTAATTGTCTAGTGAGGAGTAGCCTCGTTAACCATCAGCTGCCCACTGTACTCAATGCTAAGGTATGTCCTGGGAATCATGTGTACCATCTATCTAAATGAACAGAGAAGAGGTGAAAAAAGGTAGGATTATTTTTTATTATAGTCTGCGTTCATCCTTGTGTTATTGACTTCGTACGCCTACGGCTTGTTCTAGAGCGGTAGGAGTAGGAAATCATGTGAGGAGCTCATATTCACAGTGCCATGGATAACATTATTCGGGCAGCGCATTGTTAAAAAGTTGGTCCTTGGCTCAAAACATGTATGCAAACTTGTCATCCCTGTAGACCCACGCTTTTTTGACACCTCCTATGGATTCTCTCACTGGCATATGTCCTGCGACTTCCCAGATATACTGACCTGACACGTGCATGTCTGTAGTAATGAGCAACCTCTCAGCCCTAACCATTAATGGGCCTACGGCCACCAGAAATGATTCTGCCTGGGCCCATGTTTTGGTAGAAACTTGAATCGCTGTGTCTTTCTATACATAAAGGTGTTCCCAATAAATTTCTGGACTCATCAATTAAATGCTTGAATCAATAGGGTAGCTCAGAGCAGTATTGCGTTTATCAAAACTCATTTCATTACGCTTTATGATGATTTCAATCATTGGTATTTTACCATATGAAATCACCTAAATGAGCTTCTGTGTTTAGGTTGTGGTCGACCGTTTGCCCGACCTGGAAATAGATAGCGAGTCCGACGCAGATATGGCCGCTCCGATTATCCAGCCCCTCTCCTCGGTGATTTCCACTCCTCCCAAGGAGGTGTCCAGGTATGTCAACTTTCACCGGGTCTGGTGATTATAAAATGTGAATTAGTGATTGATGGTGAAGAGGTGAATTTTTCTCGCCCATTTGTCACTAATCTCGTTGCGTCAGTGGTGCGGCGAGCATGCAAAGAGTCAGGTTTGCATTTTTATCTACACTGGTTTCCTGACCTGGACATCACCCATTGCTTAGCCGATGTGTTGCTCATTTCCGATTAGCAGATTTTAAAATTGAAAATACTGAAAAACCAAAATAGGAAAATGTAATTAAATAAGGCCTCTTTAGATTTTAATCTGACAATGTCAGTTAGTTGTGTTCCGCCGCTTCGCTTAAATTTGTTGGGGAGATTGACTCATGTCAAATTGATGGGTTAAGACATAACCAGTCGTACGAGAAATTTCACATCCTTATTACCGTTTTATGAAACAAAAGCCAGTTAACCGCAGTGTTCCTGCTGAATCTGTGTGTTCCTGCTGAATCTGTCTGCCTCTGTTGCATTGTTGAGGTTTACCGGATTAACATGGGTTTTTTTTCTAGAATACAGCTCACATCCTGATTATCACGAGGAAGTACCTTGACTTAAAAAATACTTTAGCTTCCCTGATCTTCTCCGGGGTCCTTTGCAGATGCCTCTGAAAACAAATCCTACTGAATATCGAAATTCTAGTCTGCTGAAATTGCTGGCAGGATATGGGTGATTGGAATGGGGATCATTTCTGTTTACCGCCTACCGTTTTCTGTAGGGAGGTTCGTAAAGATATGATTAATTACTGTGAGGACAGTGGCTCCAGTTCTAGCACAGATGAAGAAGATCTTGTGCCCAGAACGAAACTGCGTCGACGAGCGCAGATCAACTACAACGAAAACGACATGCAGAGAGCACAGGAGGAGAGCGACGACAACTGCGATCCCGCTCCCGCCCGGTATAACTTGATCCCTACTTATCGCTTCTTCCTGAGTGTGGTGAAATGATTCAAATCGCCACCTGGGCGGGTGTAATCCGTTTAATCTTCTGTTGGCAGCGTATGTCACTCAACTCTATGCAGTCTAAAGACCACATGTCTTGGGAAGTTGAGATGTGCGATAACTTTCTCTTTGTACCCCCTTAATTAAAATTACCGAAAGGACTGAAATGTATTATGATGTATGGTCGGGGCCAATGGTATATCTGTTACCTTCTACTGATTGTTTATAGGCGTAGGGGCAGACCTCCGAAACACCCACAGGCTCTCACCGGCCGGGTGCTGTTGGCAAGAGACGGTACCGTGAAGCGACAGTCTGAGAATATACCAAGTGACCTGCAGAAGACGATATCTGATGCCATACGTAAGGCACGCAACCGTCAGTATGAACCAAGACAGCATAGTGTAAACCAGGCGTACAGCGGAGCCAGCTCAACAGGTCAGTGAGCTGTCTGGTGTTCTTCTTATCGAATGTGGGAATAGCTGGTTAGCCCAGTGACAGAGCACTGGGCTCGCAACCATGGGAACCTGTGTTCCCTGCTTCCTCTAGCTCAAAACAGATACAAGCCTTACTTTGAGGTGGAGCGTTGATACTGACCCACACATGGTGCTCCATGCTAAATCACAAATGCTGAAAAATAAGTAACTAACCCGCCAGCTTCGCCGTAACAGTGAAAAGATCATATGAGGAAAAAATTCAGATGTTACGCATAACCACCCCGATGAACTACGGGCCTTTTGTCTTGAATTATATTTGTACATGAATATGATGCTAGTAAGTTCATAGTTATCACTGAAATGAACCAAAAGGCTGTATGAAGGGTCATATGCTCGGACGGTGTGTACAAAGCTCTGATGGTATGTTCGTGTTGTGACTGATGATGTCATTTCATTTCAAAATCTGTCGGATCGTGCCTGGCGGTCCTCACGCAGCAACATAACGTGTGAATATAAGTGTGAGTGTGAAATCTCATCTGCGCGCTGCTTCATATCTTATGTCCAATGTTGTTGTTTACTGATGGCCCCTCTCTATTAGGCGGCCATAGTATGAGGAACACCTCACGAGGACAGTACTCGGCCGACTTAGTGGCGAAGAGACAGAAAGTTGACATGTGGGGCGGTCAGCAGCCCGTTCCTATCAGAAGACAAGATTATGTTGGGGGTACGTTTACTTATCATCTGACTGCTATGGGATAGGCCATTTTTTCAGAGGTTGACTCGAGATGAAAACACCCTGGGTCCAAGCCCTGATCATACTGTGCTCCCACTGTGCGCGCTTTATGCACCTTCAAGCCTCTATTGCTCCAAAACAACCCTCAGGCATAGGAGGCCCGTATAATATCATGGCCATATATGCCTGAGCAAAGCAATAAAATAAGGTTGATTTAACTTTGTTTTAGACAAGTGCCGACTAACAATGCTGTCACCCTCAGCTCGTCAGAGCAGCCTCCCGAATGCCAACCCCAATGAAGAAATCATTCAGAGTGGAATGCAGTCGAAAAGAGCTGACAAGTCAACCAATCACAGCAAAGTCGCGTCTGTCGTCCTCGCGTTTGAGATTACGAGTGATGACGGATTCAAGTGTCAGGCGGACAACTGGAACGGTATGGGACCGTGTCGAAGCATGCTGGGCAACCAGAGAATGCTTTATTGTGGTTGCGCTTGACTGTTGTTCAGCAACCTTGTTTCACAATACTGGTATACAACACATTGTGAGCGAAGCTGAGTTGAGTTTGAGTGTTAACCTAATTTAATGAATGAATGGGTTTTCAGATGCCTGGCGAATGGTGACGGAAGCAGTTAGGGACACCCGATCGTCAGCCGGTTGCTCCGCCCTCAGTTACGCCGGCGTCACTGGCCTTCATATGTACGGCTTAGAGCACAGTAGTATCACCTATTTCACCGAACAGCTGTACGGCGCCAGATTCTGCGAGAATTACAGATTCAAATTCCACAAACCACCATTGTTTGAGTACGAAGAGGTAAGGTTTTCATTCCTACTGGTTTCATAATAGAGGAGTGTGCTTGGTGCAAATGTTCTGAGATTCGATGTCAGTCGTATTTTACCCTGAATGCGACCATATGTGATAGCGTTAAATACCTGTTAATTTTTTTCTGATAAGCTCTGTGAATGGCTCAAACCCCTCTAATTCTAGGAGCTGCCAGAAAATGAAACTGGCTGCTGTCGCTCAGAACCGTTCACCACTCGCAAGCCGCCGGAGATGTTCTCTTTCATTGACTCGCGCTATAGAAAGAGACCGGCCGTTACATCAGGCCCCGAGGAGGGGACGTACACTGCTATCTCAGCCAGGTAGGCTCAACACAGTCCTGCCAGCAATCATAACCTACTGATCATCTGTCTTTTCTTGTATGAAGTCTTCACTATTACGGTGAAGCTGTTGGGTTAGATGCTTGTTTTTTCACCAGTTATGGCTCAGCGCGGAGTTCCACGAGCGGGCCAGTATCAAGGCTTCACCTCATAGGCACATTTTTGTTTTGACCTAGGATTAGGATGTGAAGAACTCACATTCACAATGGGACCCAGATTCGAACCCAGGTTCTCACATTTGCGAGCGCTCTACCACCGAGCTCACTATCCCATTATCTATCTGATCTGACAATTTTCTTTTTGGCCAGTCTTCACAAGGTAGTTTTTGTAGATCTTATGCCAAGGAATCAAGAACCAAGTGAGTGATTGATACTGTGTGTTGCGGTGAGGATTAGTTTGCCCGTTGTTTGATGCTGGAAAGCGTGACGGGTTTTTTGTTGCATGTTTAGTCTTGCATAATTATTCCAGTTTTTGTTTATTGCATTTGTTTTGATCAGTTTTCTTTCTGTAGGCGAGCAACAAGCACTGACCTGCCAATGGCTATGAGGTTCCGACACCTGCGCACCCATGCCAAGGAGGCAGCAGGTGTTTATACATCCAGCATACATGGCCGAGGGCTCTACTGTAAGAGACGCATAGAGAGCGGCGAGATGGTGAGTGTTTAACCACACCAAGCTTTTGTATAATATCATGTTACAGTGTTGGCTGGTATGATATTATAGACACGTGCTTCTATTTTTAGGCACTTGAACTAACCAACAAACCCTTCATTAGTCCCGCGGGACTGTAGCACTCTCCTCTCCTATTTTCAGGTTATTGAATATGCGGGGGAGGTAATACGCGTGGCATTGTGCGACAAACGAGAGAAGTATTATGAGCGGAGAAATATCGGCTGCTATATGTTCAGGATAGACGATTACCTGTGTGTGGATGCAACAATGAAAGGCAACGCGGCTAGATTTATTAACCACTCGTGTGATGTGAGTATAGCTTGCTATCATCAATCACAGCCCACACTCATACAGATTCCTGAGGGATATTAAGCCATACCTGCTTTTGTGTTGCCCCGTTTTGTACGGATTCGCGATATCTTTTTACAGCCGAACTGCTACTCGAAGGTAATCGACGTCGGAGGAGAAAAACATATTGTGATATTCGCTATGAAGACCATCGAGAGGGGCGAAGAGCTTACATATGATTATAAATTCCCATTCGAGGAAGTGAAAATACCCTGCACCTGCGGCGCTAAAAGATGCAGACAATTCCTCAACTAAAGCAATTCATCAGTGGCCTCCCATACAATATTTATGGGAAATATTTTTATTGAGGCCTGTATATCACAATTATGTACTTCCTGTAAATTATGTAAATAGTCTGTACAAGTTTAGTTACTCAAAAATAAACAAATTATTTTCAAATGTAATGCCACCCATTTGCTTTCAAGGGTGACCCATTGTCTTACTTGACATGTATATTGGAACTATGCAGATAGTCTCATTCCTTGTTTGTCAATTTATTCATGTCATTGCTGGTAACAGCTTTGCGATGTTCATTACACCTGTGTTACCGTGTCATCACACCAAGAATTAAAATATAGAATTATTAACAATATGTACAAGATCGCAAATAATTTGAAAGTGATGCCCAGACCAGACAGCTATTATAATGCGTGACTGACGCATATATAGATGTAAAATGTCGCACAATGTGCAACTTTACTATATGCCAAAATAACAGTATAGAGTGCTCTACCATTAATGATCCGCCAGAGCAACAAC
>Ga0224511_10002499_pt1 | contig 12435 bp, 3 predicted proteins | sample SF_May12_sed_USG_2_FD_169988 | JGI IMG/M metagenome (GOLD analysis project Ga0224511, IMG submission 169988) | Sediment microbial communities from San Francisco Bay, California, United States - SF_May12_sed_USGS_8_1 | ecosystem: Environmental > Aquatic > Marine > Sediment | place: USA... | reverse complement strand
AATTAGCTTATTATGTAATGTTCTGTAACTCATAACATACGATCGCCAGAAGGTAAGACTCATTTAAATTACACAGTTAATCAAACATAATTATATATACCATAAGGTAAGACGCAAGTAAATCTGTAAGTTAACATTTTGGAATAGCCTTAATATGGCTTACGTTGTCAAGCCTGTCTGTTTAGTTCGGCATGGTTTTGGCTTCATTTCAAAATATGATTGTTTGCGGGGAGAGGAGATATCGTGTTAGTCTGCATTTGGATTTTATACACATTGATGCTTTATTTCGAATCTCTATAGCATGCAGTTTTCATTCGGAGCAAACAAAACACGGAAAAATCGTCTTAAATTTTAATTAACTATTTGATAAAGTTACTGATGATATCGTTTACCTATTGAAGCCTATGCCTCCTGGGGGATTCCCTGTCTTTTAGATTTATTCAACCTAATATTGCAAATGTATGGCTGCTTAGAGAAAGAAATAATTAGTTCATGCAATGTTCGATTTTTGGTTTTCTTGAATGCTTATATTTTCAGTTTTGTATTTAGCACTAATAGTAGATAAAAGTACGTCTCACGTTAGGTTGTTTCCAGACAATACGCATTAAGCGCATCGCTCGCAGACAAACTCGTGCCCTATTATTGTCATATTAACATTATTTTTGCCAAGATGTATACGTTCTCATTTAATATCTAGACTTATAGGTTGTTGGTTTGGCGTCTTTAAATATCGTTATGCATATAAAGCGTGTGTTTTCATATTATCTAGCAAAGCTCCTTTCGTGATATGAAAATTAGCGTGAAAAAAGAAAAGTACAAAGGTTAATATATCGTATAACTGGCATCCTACTGAAATAATATGCCTGAATTAATCTCCCTGGAATTCCATTTCAGTTCTGCGATTTGTCAGACATATTTAATAAAGTATGAGGCACACTGCCGTATGTAAATGCTTGTTGTTCAGTAAATTGTCAAACACCTTGGTTTAAAAAAACACATTATCTCTTACAGCGCACCGTCGGCGTTGCGTTTATTGGCGTTTTGTTTGTGTATCTCTATTGACCTAACACGTGGTAGAAATAACTTACACACAGGATCAGTCCGTTGCACCTTTTAACCAGTACAATGCCGTCATCAATAACGACATTTTGGGCAATACTTTTTGCTTTCGGATGTACATAATGTTTAATCATGTAGTCAAGTAAAATTCAAATGCTTATTTACGTTTTTTTTCGCGGATCACGCGACGCTTGCATTAATGTTTGCAATCGTTTGTGATTTAGCTTCAATGTAAACAAAGCCAAGCACGTGTGTGTAATCAAGTTAAAAGCGCAGATACACCGGACTAGAACTATTTTTAAATTAAGAGTCGGCGTTAAATTTGAGTAGGTGAAATCGGTAAATAAAACATGAATACATGTACTGTGTTATTACCTTATCTCATTTTAAGAAAACGTTCAAAATGCTTTAGTAAGGTACGCTTCATATTTTGTCAACGTCATGTCTGCCTGAAAAGTGCATAGAGCATTTTACGCTTCCACCTTATCCTCGTAAGAAAACCATGTGCGCGTTTAAGACGTAAAACAGAAGCTAAATAATGTTTTATATGATCATTTCTGCGGATGAGACCGCTTTGGGGCTTGAGTTTAATGGCGTCAAAAGGGTTCAAAAACGGTAGTCAGGGTCGCTGATTGGAACATAGACGCATCTTGGTATGCGGTCCATATTACTGGACTAAATTTATCTTTTTTTATACAGTATTTTGTTAGTGTTAACCTTATTTAACATCTAAGGTAACTACTGTTATCTAGTTTGCATCAATAAAAACTATTTAACTGTAATTGGATGATGTTAACATTTAAATACATAAGTGAATTATTAAGATATTGCAATAAATACCAATCGAAATCGTTAATGGTACCTAATTTGGCTTTGTTTCAACCTTCACTTTTTAATGGAACTTAAACGATGGCCAGTTTCTTTGTTTCTTTTAGTATATAATGGGTATTGGTGCAATGATGAGCCCAGCCGAAGAGAAAGCTGACAGTATGAAAGCCCTCTTGGAAGTTGAAAAGTATTTGTGTCACTTGTACATGACATAAATTGTATTGACCTAATCCATACCAACACCGCAATCAAAGGGTAGAGCAAAAATCGTAAATGAACAATGTTGCAGTTCAGAAATATGTTAATCGAAAACAATAATTCCCTTACCACAATAAAAATCAGTAATTAATAAATTTCACTGCACGGAGATATAAACCAGGCGAGACGCACCACTAAAAAAGATTGTTATAAATAATGTTTTTCCATTTAGCTAGCTATACACAAACGCATCCCTTTTATTGTTATATTTACATATAAGTGGTGCCAATATTCATTTTTTTGTTCACAACCAAATCCAGACGTTCAGGTTATTTGGCGTCTGAATATAAAACAAAGTTTAAATGATACAAAAGCGCAGTTGTATTTGAAAATAATTCAGTCATATATATAGGTTTACACCTAAACTGGCAATGCTGGTATCTGGGGCACAGTTGTTTTTTTTATATCAATCGTTTTCCACAGTCATTATTTAATAAAAATAAAAACAAGATGTGTGTAGAAGTTTTGATGTCTGCAGCAGTTGCACATGCCCGCATTTGATTTGACAAATTGAAAACATGTTCAATGCTGTGGCGAACTTTCCATTTAATGTTATGATTTTATATTAACCACATCGGTATGAATAAGGCCCTCGAGTTGAGTCTTTTTTCTATTTTTTAATACTAGATTTAAAACTTTAATGTTAACAATTTTATCATTTTTAATAATCTTAAATCAAAACAATCACCCACAATGCCAACATACAGACTTATATCCTAGCTAAGATTGTTCTAGGTACAACTAAAAATAACGCTACAGGTACACACTAGATTACTAGAATGCAGAAGAAAAACCTTAATATTTGTAACATTATCTAGACAAAACATACGTCATGCGTCATAAGTCATGAATACATATCAGTTAACAATGTACCGATATAAATGAAAAGCCAATACTTGTTTATGTTACATTTATCTTAATAGCCATTACAATCAAAGGACTGAAGTTACTTAAGGGTCGGCCATAAAAAACCACTTGATAAAGAGGCCGTTTTGGTATATTTGTTTTGTGGAAAGATGTCGGTTTATGAGAATGTTGGTCATGTATCCAGAAGATGTGACTGACAAAGTAAACCAGTAAAATGCCTATATATATTCCAACAATTAGTATTGAAAAGTGATTTACACTTTTTGTCATGTATTCACAAGTGAAGGGCTATTTCGAGTAGCTGAAGCAATTGAACTGGTTACAAGTATCAAATTCGGTTGGGATTTTATGCTTCTGAAAACCAGATACATGATTGGAATTGGAATTGTACAGTAAAATCCGCTTATAAGGAACTCATCGGGACCATGAAAAAGTGTTCCTTATAACCGGAGTTTCTTATAAACGTGTAGAGAACTGGTTCCTTTGTAAAGATTGGGGAAATGAAAATAAGTTCCTTATAACCGGAAGTTTCTTTTTTTAACGGGTTCCTTATAAGCTGACTCTACTGTACAGTTATTAAACGTAAGAAAGCATATTAAGCGCTTAAAGTATAATTTTCTCAGTTATTTGATCAATACATTGTTTCTAAGTGAGACCAGTAGCGAGATAAAAATATTGTACACAATAACAGTAACAACAAAAATACAATGTCCTGATGAATGACTAAAAATGGAACCGAGAACTGTCTTTATTTGGAGCCAAAATACTAGAAGTCATAATTAAATTATTTCATTACCTTTATGCACCTATTTAGACGGAAATTAAATTACTTTGGACACATTTTAAGCCTTTAACGCATAGCGGACCCAGCCCACAATAAATGCTACACGCATAGATATACCGGCGAAAGTGAAAAATGCCGGCAAAATTTGATATATGTCCACTTAAAACCTAATTATCGCTGTTTTCGATAAGTTAATGTTTTTGAAAGGTATTTAAATTATCTTTCATCTAGTGCATTTTAATTCTACTCCCATAACATCGATATAAAAAATTATAATGATTCGTTAAATAAATCGCGGACGAAATTTCAATGCGATATTTTCTGTTTATCGTTATTTTGCCAATTTTTATTTTTAACTTTCAATATAGTTTAATCTGTTTTGTTCTTAAGCTCAATTAACCGAAATATTTCGACGTAACAGTTTAATGTATATCCTAAAGTGTATGAGACAAGGCGGGTGCAAATGGTGAATGCTAATAGTTTTGACACAATTGGTATTTATGTAAATCACATGTCTTCGTTTTTAACATGCTTATAAAATAATGATTGCTATAATAACTGTCCTCAGTCATGACAACAAATAATAATGTTCTTGATCATAAACCTCAACCTGTGAGATATCGTTGTCATCATTCAACTAGTTCATTTCTTATTTGCTTGCATGTAAAAAACAAAGACGGGCGGTTTCAACATTAATAATAATTCTCAAACTTGGATGACTGATTACCGGCGAGAGCGTTCATAAAAGACACTTTGCCGTCATAACATTTCAAGTTTCAATATTATAGGAAAGCACGTGTGGCGCGCGCGTAGTCTTAAACGTTTCGCGATTGATGTTTGTTTATTGCTGCGTTGTAATTAATGAGACAAATACTTTAAATTGTAATAGTAATTCATAAAATACTTATAAAATGCTTCTAAGTATAGCAACAAATATTTAAAGAAAAGATGTTGTAAATAACAATAATTGGTAAAAACTATTACTTGAACAGACGATTAAGAGAGACTATAGCATCGGAATTGCGGCCTCGAATTCTTAAAAAACACATCATTATCTAACGATGTAAAGGAGAATAATTATATTTTTTTGTTGAATTAAAGATAAATTTATTATAATTGTTTCAAACTCAAATGTACATCGTTCACCTGCAACTAAAACAAGAAATGTCTTTAAAAAGACTAACGGCGTCGAATTAAAAAAACGGAAATATATAACACAAGGCTAAGAATTTGTACAAAAATCTTACACAGATGACAAAAAAGTTACAATGATTATTGTCAAGGATCAGTGGACAGCTATTTTGGCCAACTTTGTTAGAAAATTAGTGATGTCTTGCAATTTCATTAAGGAGATATATTACTTGTGTAATGACAGACAGAGGCAGGAAAAACTTGCAAGTCTTATCGTGTTCATAATGCACATGCTCAAGTCAATAACATTAAATGACTTTTTCATCTCAAAAAGTGGTGCGTTATATAATCTCTATTAGACAAATGAACTCGTAGTCAAAACAAACATGGGCAACAATAAATATAATTTATTTATAAAATAAATGTTTTTATTGTTCCATGTTTTAATTTAATTCATTGCTTATAATAGTGGAATTTAACCTCTTAGATTCAATTAAGTTCCAGAGTAATATCTAACCATTTTGCTAGTTTTACATCACAAACTTATTTCATGACTCTCAAAGTGTAGACCCCGGAATCTGGATGTAGTGAGGCTAACCTAATAACTATTGGGTAATATGTCAGACTTTTACTATAAACCGGTTCACATCTGAAGACGTAATTCATTTTATCCATAAAATATTTTGTTTGACACGTAACTGTTTATTGTTTCAATATAAAAACACTTTAGAAAACAATACCCCAAAATTTTAATCTACGAACGAAGCAAAATTTCGTAAAACACATGCATTACAATAGTGTGGCCTTTATTTTTTCGCGCGTATCAGATTCATCCAATCGAGAATGGGATTTTCTCTGTTTTCCCGTACGTCATTTTCAGTGCTTATAAAATCATCCATTAAAACGGCGGATTTCTGAAACCCCAGACAGACGTCATACCATAAAAATGTAGGTCAAAAGTGAGCTTAGACAGTTACGCCGAAAAAATAGTGATAATCGGGTTGGAAACGGACAGGTGTCCGTTTCGACAGCGCTAAGTTGTTCTATGCGTACAGCGGGGAGCAACACAGCTCGTTATAACAATGGGCAATATAGGTCAGATAGAAGGTTACACTTTCTGACCCTACATATTGTCTGGATAACTGTTGCTTGCTGATAACAGTCAAGTGAGGCGATATGCCGGCGTCACATGCTGTCCATCAGATTATTTAAAAATAATTGCAAAAGAAGGCAGGGTATTTTAAGTTTTTTTAACGTTTTGCTGGACATAAGAGCGGGACTTCGTGACGGAGATGCGATTTCCATAACATTCCAGAACGTCCAGGATGATACCACATATTTGCTAGAACCTAGTCTATTTACAGAAAAATAATACGTAAACATCACCAATTTAAGTTTATTCCAGCATTTATGACTAACAAATACAAAATATATTCTTTTAAATTCAATAACAATTAACAAAATGTTAAAAACAACAACAAATTACTTTGTATTGGAAACAAACAGTTTTCTATTTTTATCTGCAGGCAAGCTTAATTAATAGTGGCTATTCGCAACTAATGCACTTTCGACAAATGTTGAGTGATTTCTCGTTTCTATTATTTATTTTTGTGTCCCAATTTTCTTTAGGTTTCAAATTCAACCAACAACTATTGATTACAAACACGGTCTTACTGATAATAACGTAGTGACGTCACCGTCTATGTATAGAATGACCATCAACTGATTTGATCTTGAATTGGAGATTCCTGATTGGCTAAAAGGGTATGCGGTAATTACTATTTTTAGAACCCGCGGAATCGTTATACAAATCGCGCATGAATATGTTGTAACATTCCAAGTGAATGAATTTTCCTAAAAATGATTTTTTTGATAATTTCAAATATAGTCTTTATCATTTTGCACATCATTTCAAGATTTGCAATTCTCTGTACAATTGAACAGGAGCTTTTGAAAATTAGAACTACTTTTCATCTGCCTGAGTCACGGCGACTATTAGGTTTGAAACAAAAACTTTTTTTAGACTAATAGAAACTGTCAAGGGTTTGGAAACTCGTTAACTCTGGGTCTGCCTACCCTAAAACAGCAATAGAAAACAATCGCGATTATTCGCGACAAATGCTGTGGAAACCAAACTGTTAAAGCGAACAAAATGCGTCGTGTCGCAATACTGAAACATAAATAAGTAATTCGTGTAATTTAATTCAGTTCCCCGTGACAAACACCAGACGAGACACACTAATACAAAGGTTAAGAAGTTTGTCAGAAACTTTTGCAACAATGTGAGATTACGAGTGAGTTTTAGTGTTCGTTGTGTCAATATTTTGATTTATAATTCTATGTGTAAGCCATGTGATCAGTCTCACGTTTAACCTTACTTAATCAGTTAATCCTATGAGAAATTGCAAACTATAGTTATTTATGCTTGTTAACATATTGCAGAAAACCCCACTTTTTTGAAACTGTTTGGCCCGCAAATTTGACTTTACTTATGTATGTTTTGACCCATAATGTTGAAACAGATAAAAAGCATGACTTTAATCAATACATGCAATTGACTTTGGTGTAGAGGTAGCGCAATGAACTGCGGTGCGAGAGGTCTCGGGTTCGATTCCCGGGTCTGGCAAGGGTTATTATGTTTGCTTTTGTGAAATGTTGTTGTTGTTGTTGTTGTTTTTCTTGTTGTGTGATTACTTTTCTGTCTATAACACATTGTCTGATCAACTTTGGCAGGAGCCTCCATTTCATGTTATATACCTGATATTGAGCTTTAAACTTGGTTGTATCAGATGAGAGTTTTAGAACTTGCATATTTGAAACCTAGTTTCTGAACCATGACCTACATATTCATTTAGCCAGAACCGTATAAACAATTTAGTCGGGGGTTATTCACGTGAAGTTTTGTAAAAATTCTGTGTTGCGGCACAAGTGACGACGACGTATAAATGCCATGTGTGTTCTGGTAAGCTGAACATGTAAATTCCATATACTGTCTAGCAAATATTGTTCAAAAACTTAAAAAAGTCTGATTTTGCCATTTTGGTAAATCAAAAGCGCCTTTTTATAAAACACACATAAACACCAACGTGGAAAGAAACACAGATGAATTTGTGTTTCCAACATGATTCAATGTATCGATAATAATGTATTAATTTAGGCTTGTGTTTTAGAGTGTCCTTTGCCACCTCTTATACTAGTGTAACTTTAGACATAGGGGAATCGCAAACGGCATTGTTACTTGCGCATGGCTGTGTGTCTGCATCCTACATAACATTATATGCAGTCATAATATGCAAGATCTTTCACCGAGTATACTTGTCCATTTGTTTGTAAACTTCTCTTTGTATGCCGACTTTAATGTACAACATTTAATGCAGTTCTGAACCTGGCAGTGTGCGTCGCGTTTACAATTGCGCAGTACCAGAACCAGCACTACGTTTTTTTGTGAATAAATTCATAATTTAAAAATAAATGATTTTTTTACAAACAATTATAAATTTGGAAAAGTTCTGTTATCACCACACACCGACAACAAGTTTGATAACTGCACACATCTGAAATGTTAATGTGATTTCACTGCAATATTTTAAATGCATAAGTTATCGTGTTGTCATGTAAAATAATATCCCTCCATATTCATTGAAGTTCAAAATACGCATAAACCATGGCAAAATGAGGATATTTAGACCAAAATAATATACACAGTAAATTGCAAACAATTTTTATTAAACAGAGGCATGTGCAAACGTAAAACATTGACGAGATATGACACAAACAGACGTTATTGTTGGTGTTTAGCAATACACTTTTCATGGCTGTCAATATATATTTTTTTCGACAGTGCACTTTCAATTCAGTTTCCAATAATATGGGACGACGATTCAAGTTAAAATGTTTTGTTATGAAGCAGCAGAAACGTTTAATGTTTGTTGACGCGTACGACAATAATTTCAATAAGAAAGTACGGTAAGACCATACGTGGCCTAGACAAATGGCATTATGGTAACTCGGCAATTCTTGAGTCTTGAAGAAAGCATTTTAACAAGTATATAATATAAATAAAAATAGAAAAAAAGTTTGTTCGGAATGTCTGTTACGTCTTATTGTCGTGCTGTTCTAAGTGTTTGTTGGTGTACTGGCTGTTTTGTCATGGTGCCCTTAAATTTGACTTGTCTACATTGTTTACAACATATTTTCTTTGAATATCTTTTAAATTTATATAACACATGCCTACCACGTTGAGATAAAGATCACATATACATTTCCGTGAAAATAATAAACGTGTAGATGTTTAATTGTAAAAACACAAATGGCAATGTAAAAGCAAACAAAAAAACATTTTTATGGGATTATATAACAACCTGTTATAAGTTACAATACACTGATGCGTTTCCTTGACGTAGATATTTTCTTATAATTTAAAAATAATGTGTTTTAGGAATATGTATATCTGTGTCAGTTGTACATGACCTATCTTGTTCCGACATTCTAAATGACAACACCGTAATCAAAAGGCAATAATCGTAATTGAACAATGTTGCTGTTAATAAAGTAACTAAAATGATACAATATGTCTTATCATTACATACAATCAGTAATTAATGTAATTTAGTTCACGGTAACATAAACCAGACGAGACCCACTAAGGATGTAGTTATTTATTTTTATCGGATTGTCGCAGCGATGTGATGTTGCATTTTAGCTTTTAATATAGTCTTCTAGTTTTATCAATTATGTTTTGCCTTGGAAATAATTGATAGCGTCAATAAAAAATGTATAATTACATTAGTTTTGTCATTAATATAAACCGAACAAGAACAATACTGATGTTCAACAAAATACGCGTTCCAGGTTTATGTGTTTGTTTTAATTACTGAAAATCAATGTAAGACAACAGTGCTTATTTAAGTAACTAGTACGGTTTGCATTTTAAGGTTTTTATTAGTTAACCCTTTAACATTTCAGACTTTATATTTAGAAATTCATTTAAGCAATTTTTGCGGTTTCCATATAATGTAATTAATGTGCATTATCGGCATCGCCTCCTTCAAAAACGCATCTGTATTATTGTCATACTGACATGTGTGTTGGTGCCAACATATGTCTTGACATTAGTACAACTACAAATCTAGACGTTCATACTATTTGGTATCTGGGTTTATGTCGATTGCTCAAATATCTATTTAAGTGCGGTCTTTTTAATTTAGGGTGGAATAATGTATGTGGGTTTTGTGATATATCAATTGGCGTGAAGACTAAAAACTACACGGCACATCTGACGCCTGGTAAAACAACACTCACTGGGACTGCATTGATGTTTGAACTAGCCAAACATACGAATTGGCCAGAACAGTGCAATGAATTATGAGTTTCACTGCCGAACGTATCTTAACCGTTTATTAATTGGAAACATTAGTTATTTAACCTTCCATGGCATCCAATGAAACTTTTTTTACCCATTGGTACAAAAACTTGGAAGATTTCCACAGAAAGAAAACTGTGACTACAAATGATATCGCCTCAATATCGATATTCAATATTCCTGCATTTCCGGAAGCCCTAGTTTTATTTTCGCTACACAATGGCTTCGTTTTAATGAGGGTATTCTTTGACCGCTCGTCACAGTATAATTCCACTGAGAAAATGAAAGCCCTCAGGAAGCACAGACTGCATGAGGAAAATAGCAGCAGCCATGAGTTATACTGTGTTTTGAAGTCAATGATAAATGGTATTCAGTTTTATTGATAGTTTACAAAATACCTTGCACGTATGATATGAAGGTAATGTGACAATCTAACAGCATTTATCACATACAGCCAAATCCCGTTTTGAAATGATGTATAACATTGACTTATTATTTTATTCTTTGTAAATGTGTACCTAAAATAACACATTGTATCGCTATGCGTCCCAAGTGTTAAACTGGTCATTATGCTACATGTACGTCGAGTTTAGTTGTTCTTAAAAGCCGGATCATGTATGGAAGCATGCAGTTACTTGTTGAGTAAGAGATTAGTCCGCAGCGGTGGCTCAGTGGTTAAGAGCGTTCGCCCCGTGAGCGGGAGGTCGTGGGTTCGATCACCGACCGCGTCATACCAAAGACGTTATAAAAATGGTATCAGATGCTTCCTTGCTTGGCCCTCAGCATATAAGGACAGGTCTGGCTTCTCTCTCCTCTCAAATCTCGTTCAAAAAAAGAGATGGATACCATTCGGAATGAGAGGTCGAGAGTGATTAATATAAGTTGGGATAACTTCTTTCGCAATCGACCTTAAAAAATAAGTTAAAATCAAAGAAATTAGTCCTGATAAAAACGGTAGTAAGGTGGACTGACCGCCGTGATATGACCGCATCAGTGTTACAATCAGGATTAATTAAAATAAAAAGCAGCAGAATTGTGAAAACAACATATAGATACGTCATCTCTAAGCGCATTAGGTGTCCTTATATTATCAATGACTGCATGTCATTTGTTGTATATTTTGATATAAAACAAATAAACTTTAAAAAGGCTCTGTTGGTTAATGTCGTTCGCGAAATCAAAGTGGATCAAATAATTTGCAAGATACCGTATCTAGGGGCGCCTGGCTGCTTTAAGACAAGTGTATATATTTCTCATATAACAATTTGTGTTGCTTAAACACAGTTTAAGTATGTCTGTTCTAACAACAATGTACTTTTTGCTTAGATATATGGGTCAGATGAACATGACATAATTTGTTTTTACATTACACATACCACCACCGCAATCCAACATAAATCATCGTAATTAATTCAACAATGCTGCGATTGTCAAAGTATATTTAGCGTAATAAAACTTGCTTTTATAAAAAATCAGCAATTATTTATAGTAATTTACTGCAGCAAAACCCACAGGGGACACACATGCTGGAGGATATATTTGAATGCTATAAAATTTGGAAGCAACACTTTTTAGTGAGATTTTGAGGTTGGATGCATTAATTGTATTAGCAACCTAGCCCATGGTCCTTTCTTGGTCATTTTTCTCTACACGGTATATGAATGGCATCAATATATGAGATAACTTGCTTCTGGGATGATTATTTTGAAGGACAAGCTACTTGAAATGGTATCGGCAAAATTTACAATATTCAAATTATATACACAATCCAAAGCTGCAATTAAATCTTGATACCATTATATTTACCTTTTTGTGGTCAATGATCACATATTTATCGTTGTCGGTGTGGTAACTTGTAAGAGAAACTTAAAAGTTATTCTTATGAAAGAAACAATATCACCCCAATGTCGTAAGGAGCATTTTCGCAAGCCCATATTTCCACTATCACAAAGGCTTCCTGTTACAGTCAGGATTCATATTCTGCAACACATATGAGTAACATGTTGTATTATAGTCAATATAGATAGATAGATTTATTTCGGCATAGGTACACATATTGGTTCATGAAAACAACATACATAATGTGATTTTAACAATAGCAGCACATCACTAAAAAGTAAGATATATTTAAACATACATTTTAAAA
>Ga0224511_10002498_pt1 | contig 12436 bp, 6 predicted proteins | sample SF_May12_sed_USG_2_FD_169988 | JGI IMG/M metagenome (GOLD analysis project Ga0224511, IMG submission 169988) | Sediment microbial communities from San Francisco Bay, California, United States - SF_May12_sed_USGS_8_1 | ecosystem: Environmental > Aquatic > Marine > Sediment | place: USA... | reverse complement strand
GCGTGGCAGATTTCGTGCATCACCGTCGCTAAGCCGCCCCGGGTTGGGTCACGCATAAAGCGTAAGCCGGGTAGATCGCTTATTGAACGGCATAACGGTAATACGCAGGCCGCATCCGACAGTAGTTCGCCCGACAGGCCAAATTGTTCCCGAGCGAGAATGACGGAACTGCCATGATCACCAACCGGGCCACTGACCAGGATGTAGTCTCCGGGCTGAATGCTTTTCAGGCTCATATTAAATGCGGGGTTACGCACGCCGATGCCGCTGCAGCACAGATAAATTTCGCTGCCTTCGCCCTTGGGTACGACTTTGGTGTCACCGCAAACAACGGGTACCCCGATTTGCGCGGCTGCTTCTCCAGCGGTGGCAATGATGCGTTGCAATACCTCCAGCGCCAGACCTTCTTCGATGATTACCGAGAGACTGAGATACTTGGGTTCGGCACCGCTTACCGCTAAATCATTAATTGTGCCGTGAATCGCCAAGGAACCGATGTTGCCGCCGGGAAATTCCAGGGGTTTCACGGTAAAACTGTCCGTCGTCATCATAAGCTGGCCGCTCAGTGCGGTCAGGCATGCGGCATCCAAAGTGATATCCAGATAGGGGTTTTCCAGGCAGGGATGAAAAACCGATTCGATTAATTCTCGCATGTAACGCCCGCCGTTACCGTGGGCGAGAGAAATACGGCTCATGGCGATTTATCTTATTGTGATTAGGTTTGCGATTACCCTTTTTAGCACATCTTAGGCCTGGCGAGAATGTTTAGATCATAAATCCATTGCCTGCCGGCAAAGAAGGGGTCTTATGAAAGCTGTTACAAAATGAAATGCCTTGCAAAAAAATGGTAATCGTTGCCGCTATGGGAATACAAAGGCAAGTGGCTTTGGAAATTTTCCTGATTTTCCGGAAAGACATTCGCTTGCCAGAAATTCGACGCTTGGCTGTCCGCACGGCCCAAAGGCGCCGTCTCTATTTTCCGGGAATGAACTTTGCCGATTTCCCAGGTAAAGTGTCGACCATTAAACCCAGGGTAATACGATTACACATGACCTCCAGTTGGCTGAATAGATGTTCGACATCCCACTGATTTTGCTTTTTGATTTCAAATTGCAATTTACCCGCAAGATCGCTGAGTTCCATAAAACCGTAGTTGCCACCGCTGCCCTTGAGGTCATGCAATTTATTGTGTAATTGTACAAAGTCCTTATTGCGGTAGAGTTCGCGAATCTCCCGAAGTATATCCGGAAGTTTCTCCACGTAATTTTCGATCAAATCCAGAAGTCCCGGCTCGTCATCCAGTAATCTGGAGCGCACCGGCGCCTGTTCAGGCAGCACGTCAAGATCAGGCTCCAGATAGGTGCTGATTGTGGCGTAAAAAGTATTACGCTGAATCGGCTTAGTTAAAAAGCCATCGCAACCGGCATTCAGGCATTGTTCCATGTCTTCACGGGTGGCATTAGCGGTCAGCGCTACAATTCGACCTCGATAGTCCTGGGAGCGCAGGCTTGTGGTGGCATCAATACCGGTCATTACCGGCATTTGCATGTCCATGAGAATCAGGTCATAGGGGTGCGCCATGGCCTTGGTCACGGCTTCCTGGCCGTTTTCAGCGTATTCGGTATTCAGACCGGCACGATTCAAGTACATGGATATGAGTACCCGATTGTCGCTATTGTCCTCCGCCAGCAAAACCCGGCCCTTAAGTTTGATGCCGCCGAAACCGGTGCTGTTAGTGGCAAGCGGATCCGGCGTTTCAGGAACAGCGTCCAGCCAGAGTACGTCCTCCGGCAGAATCGCGCGTACTGTCGCGCTGAATTTACTGCCTCTGCCGGGTGTGCTCACTACGCTGATGTTGCCACCCAAACGATGGCAGAGTTGCTGGGACAGATGTAGTCCCAGGCCGGTGCCGCCGAATTCCCGGGTGGTGGATGCGTCTGCCTGATTGAAAGCGCCGAATATTTTTTCCAGCTGCGCCTTGCCAATACCGATGCCGGTATCGGTGACATTGAATTCCAGAGCACCGATATCCTTACGGTAGCGTATATGTAACTGAATTTCGCCTTCATGAGTGAATTTTATGGCGTTGCCGCACAAGTTGATTACGATTTGCTTTACCCGTAAGGCATCGGAAATGAATGTCTGGGGCAGTGGAAACTGGTAGCTGTTGTTGAAACGCAGACCTTTGGCTTCCGCCAGCTGCACCATCAGCACATTGATTTCTTCGACGATATCAAACAGCCCGACGGGCACTGCTTCGATTTCAAGTTTTTCCGCCTCGATTTTAGACACATCCAGAATGTCATTGATTAACGACAATAAATGTTTACCGCTGCGATTAATGGTATTGATGAAGTTGATACGCTCAGACATGCTTTGCTGGGTATCCAATAGGGCTTCGGAAAAACCGATTATCGCGGTCAGCGGCGTCCTTACTTCGTGGCTCATATTGGCAAGAAAAGTGCTTTTTGCCCGGTTCGCCCGGTCCGCTTCTTCCTTGGCGCGCAATAATTCGGTATTACGTAATTCCAGCTCATTATGCGAGCGCAACAGGTTATTGCGCATCAGTTCGAACGTGCCCGCTAACTGACCAATTTCGTCATTCGACAACGTGACCACCGGTTGACTGAGATTGCCCTGGGAAAATTCCCGGCAGGAGTTACTCAAGCTGCGTACCGGACCTATGAGCAGGTAGCGCAGGGCGATGAACAGCAGTCCCGCGGTAACCAGGCTGGCGATGAGTATCGTGACAATAGTAATGAAGCTTAAATCCTTAGCGATAGTGTCAAACTCCTTCTTCGGCAACACCCCAACGACATACAGATTCTTATGAATTTTAAGCGCTTTCGCCAGAACCGTCTCATTATTCAGGCGGCCGTATTCATGCCCCCGGGTGTCGGTTAGTTCACTGAGCCGTGTAAACAGCTCCTGCGGCAGGCTCGCGGGGTAGCTTCCATTCGTTGCGGGAAGCTGAATATTGCCTTTCGCATCCGTAAATACCACGAAACCGGTTGCGCCAATGGTGCTGGCGTCGCTGATTTTTCGTAACACGGCAAGGTCTACGGTAGCGACGACATATCCCCGCAGTACCGGTTTTGCGGTTGCCGGATCGGAGCTGGGATCCCGGGTGCGGATCGATTTTCCCACCAGGTACGCCATGGTATTGTTTCGCGGGTTTCGCACCAGTTCGGTGTAGCTGGCATCGCCGGAAGCCGCCAGTATTTTAAAGAAATGGTAGCGGGCTTCTGCGTCAATATCCGGAAGTTCGCCGATTCTGGCGTGTGTGTCTTCATAGCCGTCAGCCTTTATAATGCGAATATCGTACTGTTCCGGGTAGGTGGCCTGGTAACTGTGCAGCAATTTCAGCAGACTCGGTTGCAGTATCGCGTACCGGTCGGCATCGCTGTCATGCTGCAAATAGCGCTCAATTTGTTTATTGCCGGCGAGCAGGTTGACGTTGGCGTGGGCGGTTTCCAGGTAGGTCTGGACGTTGCGCCCTACTTGAAACAGTAACGTGGTCATTTCGCTGAGATTCTTTTTTTCGGCAATACCGCGAATCTGCGAAAATGTGATAACGCCAAGCACCGACAGTGACAATGCGATCAACGGCAGCACGATGACAATGAGCTTGGTTTGCAGGCGAAAGTTGGCGGCGCGTATCATTTATCGTATTAAGTCGGCCATAACCCGGTTACATGTTCTGGTGGCGTCCACCGGGAGTGGGCGGTAAAATTCGGATTTATGCAGTTCTTTTTCGGGTGGGTAAATAATCGGGTTCTTTAGAAAAGATGCAGGCAGTAATTTTTCCGCCTTATGGTTTGGCGTCGCGAAACGTACGAACTGTGCGTTACTGGCGGCGACCTCGGGCTCGTTCAGGTAGTTCAGGAATGCCAGGGCCAGCGACCGCTTATCAGAGGTGCTCGATACGGCAAAATAGTCCACCCACAGATTGCTGCCTTCCTGCGGTAACGCATAGGCGATTTGTTTGTTGTGCTGCTGCAATACCAGCGCATCGCCGCTGTAGACCATGGCCATGTGGTTTTCCCCGCTCAACAGCGAGCTTTGTTCGTTGATGGCGATATAACCGTAGCGGCTGATAAAAGGTTTTTGTGTTTTCAATAGTTGTTCGGCCTCAAGCAGTTGTTGCGGATCGGCGCTATTGGCGGAATAACCCAGAGACTTTAATGCCATGCCGATGACATCCCGCATGCTTGCGGGTAACACGATTTTTCCCTTGAGCGACGCAGCCGGATTGAATAATTGCCGCCAGCTCGTTATTTTTTCAGATACCAGGTCGCTGCGATAGGCGATGCCCAAAGTTCCCCAGAAATACGGTATCGCATATTTTTCAGTGTCGGCAAAAGCGCTGCGCCATTTTTTATCAATGGTTGCGATATTGGGCACATCTTTCTTGCTGATCGGGCTGATCCATCCGAGCTTGTGGTATTGGGCTACCTGAATACCGTTGAGTAACAGCAGGTCATAACCGACGCCATTGGTGTTGACCAGAGCGGCGTCGCGTGCGTCATTGTCCTCAAAATAGGAAAATTGAATTTTGACCTTGTGCCGCTGTTCGAATACGGAGACGATGTTTGGGTCGATATAGTCCGACCAGGTGAATATTTTGAGGGTCTTGTCATCGCCGCAGGCATTGCCGCTGATAAGGAGCAATACAAAGAGGCATCCGGCGGCTATAGATCTTGAGCTGCTGATGCGGGGCATGCGTTCTCCTCTTGCTTGCTGAGCGCCGTGGTCGGGTATCGCAGGGGTGGTCCCACTAGGTTTATCGTATTTTATCCCGTCAATGTTAGTTAAAATCGCATTAATGACCTGCTATTGGTGATTTCATCTATTCTGTTTCATGTTATCCAAATAGCGGCTTGTTATATCAGTGGTGCTGCGGCTCAATTTACGCGGGATTTAGCACAGTGAGTGACCAGTCCTGTATATGGCTATGTTTAACAGGCATATTGTTGTCTGCTGATGGGCGGCACTGTTCCGCTGGCGAAGCCGGGCTGGATTAAAACACGGCGGATTCGTTACTCAGCTCAGCATCCGTACCGGGGCTAGGCCCCGGATGACACCGGGTCGTTAGGCTCGATGTAGAATAGATTGCGGGTCAATGTCAGGCGTTAGAGGAGTTATTACACGGTGGCAATTCGCATTGGTGTGGATTTAGGGGGTACGAAGATTGAGGGTATTGCCCTGGGTGATGATGGCACGGTGCTCGGGCAGAAACGCCTATCCACTCCGCAGGGGGATTACCCGGCGATCCTGGGTACCGTCACCGCCCTGATCCAAGAGCTGGAAGCCCGCCATGGGAACGGCAGCGCCGTAGCGATTGGTATCGGCACTCCGGGCTCTTTCAGCATGGTCTCGGGCTTGTTACGCAATAGCAATTCCCAGTGTCTCAATGGCAAGCCCCTGCAACAGGACTTGCAAGACTGTTTACAACGTCCGATACACCTGGCAAATGACGCCAATTGTTTTACCTTGTCGGAGGCTCGCGATGGTGCGGGGGCCGGGGCGGCGGTCGTATTCGGCGTAATTATCGGCACCGGTACCGGCGGTGGTTTGGTGGTCAACGGAAAGTTGCTGGCGGGCCGCAACAGTATCGCCGGCGAGTGGGGTCACAATCCCTTGCCCTGGCCCACGGCGCAGGAATTACCGGGACCTGCCTGTTATTGCGGTAAGCATGGATGCATCGAAACTTTTCTGTCCGGCCCGGGATTTGCGGCGGACCACAGGGACAGCGGTGGCGCGCCTTTGGATCCACGGGAAATCATGATGGCGGCGCGCGCCGGGGATAGGATTTGTCTGGCCAGTTTTGAGCGTTATGCGGAACGTCTGGCCAAGTCTCTGGCCCATGTCATTAATATCCTGGATCCCGATGTCATCGTGCTCGGGGGCGGTATGTCGAATATTCAGGAGTTATACGCCGCCGTACCCCGGCGCTGGGGGGCATATGTGTTTTCCGATCAGGTGACGACCGCTTTGCGGCCAGCAGTGTTCGGTGACGCCAGTGGTGTACGGGGGGCGGCTCGCTTATAGCCGCCGTGCTGGGTGCCGGTGCGGCGCTGGTCGATCATATATCGATTTTAAAAAAATGGAAGATTCCAGAACCGCCAGGTTTTTCGAGAAGGCGCAGATGCCGGATTTTCCCGCTTTTGTGGATTACCTTACAGACTCACGTGCGGCCAGCCTGTCTTAATGATCTCCCGGCATTCGCCTATTTTTGTAGCGGGTTATTTAGGTTCTGGCATCGGGTAAATCGCAACTGTGTGGGCCACAACGAACAGATACCCGCTAACAGCACTACACATTTTGCCTCAGCTTTGCGAGAATGACAGGCTAAATGTTCAGCGGGTCTTTGGAAAAACCAAGATCATCAGGAAATGAGTAGCGCACCGAATCTCAATCTCAGTCATTTAAGCGGTCAGAATCTGCAGCTCATGGGAATTTCGGGTCCCTATTCGCTGCGCCGGGGTGGCGTACTCCCAGCCGTAGAGATTGCCTATGAAACCTGGGGAACGTTGAACCCGCAACGGGACAATGCGATTTTATTGTTTACCGGATTATCCCCGGGGGCCCACGCCGCCTCTTCTCCCGCAGACCCCAACCCCGGTTGGTGGGAATACATGGTGGGTCCGGGCAAACCTATCGATAGCCAGCGTTACTATATTATATGCGTCAATTCCCTGGGCAGTTGCTTCGGCAGCACCGGACCGGCGTCCATCAATCCAGAGACCGGCAAAACCTACGGTGCTGGTTTCCCGGAAATTACCATTGAAGATATCGCCGGTACCGCCCACGCATTGCTCGACAATCTGGGAATAAGCCGTGCCCATGTGGTTGGCGCTTCCCTGGGGGGCATGGCAGCCCTGGCCTACGCTATTTTGTACCGTGAGGCGGTCATCAGCCTGGTGAGTATTTCCGCGGCAGCCGCCGCTAATGCATTTGCCATTGGCGTGCGTTCCGTGCAACGGGACATGATTTTGCACGATCCCGCATGGCAAGGTGGAGATTATTCACCCGATGCCGGGCCGGCCATGGGCATGTTGCTGGCCCGCAAACTGGGGTTGTTGTCCTACCGGGCAACCAGCGAGTGGGATGGGCGCTTCGGCCGGGCAACGCTGGATAGTGGTGCTGAAAGCCCCTGGGGTAAATTCGGCGCGGAATTTCAGATTCAATCCTACCTGGATTACAACGCGCGAAAATTTATCCGTCAATTCGATGCTAATTCGTATCTCTATTTGTCGCGGGCGATGGACCTTTTCAATGCGGCTGAACATGGCGCATCCCTCACCGAGGCGCTGCGAGCCATAGCGGCGCAGCGGGTGCTGATCATCGGTGTGGACTCTGATGTCTTGTTTCCCGTTTCCCAACAACAGGAATTGGCCCGGCAATTAACTGATGCGGGCAAGCAGGTGCGTCTTCAGGTGATACATTCCCGGCACGGACATGATGCTTTTCTGGCGGACCGGGAGCAGTTCAGTCCGGTTATCGCTGAATTTTTTTCCTCCTGAGTCAAGACTAAACATGAAAAAGCTCTGTACATTAGAAGAACTCAAAGAAAAGCTTTGTCTGGGTTTCGATACTTCCGGAGACGGCGAGCAGGATATCTTCCTCATATATCGCGATGCGCAAGTTTATGCCTATAGAAATTCCTGTCCTCATACCGGCGCTCCGCTGAACTGGGTGCCCGACCAATTTCTGGCCGTTAATGAGCCCTTGATCCATTGTCAGAACCACGATGCGTTTTTTCAAATAGAAGATGGACTCTGTGTCGGTGGGCCCTGTCCTGGAGAATCCTTGGAATCCGTCGTGGTCGTCGTGCGGGATCAGGCTATTTTTTACTGATTGGCTGTAACAAAATAGTGGTATCTCAGGAACTCACTGAGGTATTCGGGGATATCCGCGCAAACATAATATTACGGGCCTGGAATATAAGTCGTGTTTAATGATTAAGCATCCCTCTGTTATGCCGGTAGCCAATAACAGTTGGGATTGTTCTCCGTTTTAACTACCTATTTCTTATATCATGAGCCGTAGTAATTAGTTTTACCTATAAGGCATTGAAATATTTAACATAATCTTTACAAATTGATGCTTGATCATTAAACTTTCTGAAGTTACGTTAAGGTTTGCTTACGGCGGAACGTGCTCTAAGGGGGAGTATGTTTCACCGAAGAAGGTGAGAAGGGTGTTTTAGCCTGGGGTGTTTTTAGGGATCGAGTGATATATGGCCAAGGGATGGCCCATTTTTATAACTATTAAATGTGTGATGAAGGAGACTCAAATGGCAACCAGATCCATACTGCATGTGCTTGGTTCTATTGTATTAGGTGTATCAGTTTCTTTCGCCGCTTATGGCGACAAACCCCTGGACCTGAAATATAGGGTAGGGAATATGGGCGTGGACGAGTTTTCCACCACACCGATCACGCTGACGGTAACTAACCATACCAGCGCACCCATGAAAAATGTCGTCATCCGTGCCAATCGTGCCATCAGCATGTATTTCAAAAATAACAAAATTGATGTCGGTGATCTGAAACCGGCGGAAACGCGGAAAGTTACCGCCTATCTGACAGCGCCGGTACTTTCCGGAGATGATTTAAACACCTGGGATGCGGAGTATCAAAGCCGGGGTAAAATTATTTCTTCCAGCGTAGTGGTTTCAAAATAGTCGGACGGTGATTAGCGATGGATGGTTTTTGCTGCCTTTATGGTGGTGTCATCCATCGTTTCGGTTATTTCAGAGCACTCTCTTCTCGCCAAGGCACCATCGGCGCCATGGGCGCTAGGGACGCCAGGCAAATCCACTCCATTGACTGAAGATCGGTGAGTTCCGCTGGCTTTATCAGGCTCTGCCGGTGTGTGGTCCGTTACCAGGTAAATTTCTTTCGCCAGGGCGCCAAGAGCGGCGCTAAGCAAAATCCACTCCATTGACTGAAGATCGGTGAGTTCCGCTGGCTTTATCAGACTCTATCGGCATGTGGGCCGTTACCAGGCTATTTCCTTTCACCAGGGCGTCGAGGGCGTTGAGTAAAATCCACTCCAGTGATTGAGGACCGGAGGATTTCGCCGGCTTTACCAAGCTCTACCGGCGTGCGGTTCATTACAAAACAATTTTCTCTCGCCAGGGCGCTAAGAGCGCTAACTAATATCCATTGCACCGCCCGATGCTGGGTGCCCTTTACTGCTGTGGCGCGAACGCTAAGTTTTCCGGCGCCGTAGAAACATGGATTAATATAATAATATCAATATGTTATGGTTTTTTTGGGTGGCGCTCCGGGTGCCATGGTTAGTGTTCACCGGGTGTCCGGTTGTTCCTCTGATGGATTAAGCCTTTTGAAAAAAATGGCTAATTCCCTAAGCTCACGATCTTCTCAGCCGTTGTACAATACAATGTTTTGGCCAATGAAAGCCTGGTGCCGAGCCCGGTCCGGGTGACGTTGTTGTGATTCAGCATGATCAGGAAAGCAGGCCCAGGGAGGGGCTGAGCGATGCATATGATACGACCAGAAGATATTCAACATTGTTCTGATCCCGGCAGTTTCGCCCGGGGAGTTAAATATTTTAACCAGGGCCGGGTGCTGTCCGTGCAGGTGAAGCCGGATGCGGCACGCGCTAAGGGTTTCAGTATTTTCGCCAAGGTTGCCGGCAGCGCGGGGCAGGTCTATGAACAGAATGTGGTGGTGCAGGAGCAGAGAAAGCAACATCTGGACATTTTCGGCGAATGCACGTGTCCTGTCGGTTACAACTGCAAGCATGTGGTTGCCGCCTGCCTGCAGTACAACAAACAGCATCAAGGCCCGGGGCATGATACCCAAGAGTACTGGCGCCAGTGGTTACAGCGTTTCTCCCGGCCGGTGTTTTTTTACAATCCGATGTTGGATGAGGCGGAATTTTTCGCTTACCTATTAGCTGAAGATCCGCGGCACCTCGGCGTCACCGTGACGGTGCTGCAAACCCGGCCACTGAAACGCGGCGGTTTCAGCAAGGGAAAAATACAGGACGTCGCTAACTTGTTCTATGCCCTCCGGCGGCAACGCTGTGCAACCCCGGAGGATGTGCGAATTATCGAATTGTTGATGCCGTTACAACACTCGCACTACGATCTTATTTCCCTGCACGGGGAATTGGGCTATCTGGTATTGCAGCACATGCTTGCGACCCAGCGCTGTTTTTGGGGCGAGGTCAGCGAGCAGGCGCTGCAGCCGGCGGCGGATCGGGAGTCGCGCCTGACCTGGACGTCTTTGAACGACGGTCATCAGCGCTTGGAACTGACGCTGGAGCCCGCAGGCTTACCGGTGCCGACATCACCGGCGGTCTATATCGACCCGCAGCGCAATGTGTGCGGAAAGATTTCCGGTACACCTTTTAGCGATGAGCAATGGCAATTATTGGATAAAGCGCCCATTGTGGCGGCGGCGGATGTGGATGAATTCAGCCGTGCGCTGCTTACCGCCCTGCCGGGTGTACCGCTGCAACTGCCGAGTCATATCCAAATCGAGGAGCTAGCGGGTTCGCCGATACCCTGTTTGTACCTGCAGCGTGCTGCGGTGGATGTTGAAAGCGTGCACTGTATGCGCTTGTGCTTTGATTATCAGGGACAGGAAATCGCCATGTGGCCGGTCGCCGAACACGCGGTGTGCAAGCGGGGTGAAGTACTGATAACCGTGCACCGGGATCTGCCGCTGGAAAGCGCCGCCGTCAAGCGTTTGCAGAGCTGCGGTTTTGATTTGTTCCAGGGCGATGTGGAAAGTGAAGACTTGATATTTTTACCCGCCGGCGAACAGCCGCTGTTTGCCGCTCAGGCCTGGCATGAATTTGTGCAACAGGATTTGCCGCTGCTCCGGGAGGAAGGTTGGCGTATCGAAATCACCGCCGGGTTCGATTTACAGGTGCATGATGTCGGTGAGTGGGATGTTCTGGTCGATGATCATAATGACTGGTTCGATTTACGCTTCGATCTGGAAGTGGATGGGCGTAAGCTGCCATTGCTCCCGATTGTCAGTCAATTATTGATGCACTATGAACCCGACCAGCTACCCGAGCAGGTAATGGTGCCGATCGGTGAAAATGCCTATGTGAAATTGCCGGGGGAACGTATCCGTTCCATCTGCCGGGTACTCTACGAACTGCATGACGGTATTGCGCCGTCGCCGGAAGATCACCTGGTTTTGCAGCGATTTGAAGCCGGCCGTCTGGCGGATTTGCAGGAAATCCTGCCACCGGAAAAATCCTGGCTGGGCGGCGAGCGCCTGTTGCGCCTGGGTGAGCAACTGCGAAATTTTCAGGGCATCGAAACGGTGGCGCCGCCGGTGAGTTTGCAGGCGGAATTACGCCATTATCAGCAGGCCGGGTTAAACTGGTTACAGTTTCTGCGTACCTATGAATTCGGCGGAATTCTGGCCGATGATATGGGCCTGGGTAAAACTGTGCAGACCCTGGCGCACCTGCTGGTGGAAAAAGAGCGGGGGCGCATGGATAAGCCCTGCCTGATAGTGGCGCCCACCAGCGTTATCGGCAACTGGCGCCGGGAAGCCCGGCGCTTCGCGCCGTCGCTGAGCGTGTTGGTATTGCAGGGCGCCGGCCGGCACCAGCATCATGACAAGTTAACAGGCTTTGATCTGTTGCTGACTACTTATCCTCTGGTGGTGCGTGATGCGGAGGTATTGCTGGCGGGTGAGTATCACTATCTGATACTGGATGAGGCCCAGTATATAAAGAATCCAAAATCAAAGACCGCCAAACTGGTGCGCCGTATTAGTGCGCGTCATCGGCTGTGCTTAACCGGGACGCCGATGGAAAATCATTTAGGTGAGCTGTGGGCGCAATTCGACTTTCTGATGCCGGGATTTTTAGGCAAAGAAGCGGAATTTTCCCGCCGTTTTCGCACACCCATCGAAAAACACGCCGACGCCCTGCGCCGGGAACAACTGGTGCGCAAAGTAACGCCGTTTATGCTGCGGCGCACAAAAACGGAAGTGGTGGCGGAATTGCCGCCAAAAACCGAGATGTTACGCACCGTAGCCCTGGGCAGCAAACAAGCCGCGCTGTATGAAAGCATCCGTCTGGCCATGGAAAAAAAAGTGCGCCAGGCGATTGCCAGCAAGGGTCTGGCTCGCAGTCACATCATGGTGTTAGACGCGTTGTTGAAGCTGCGCCAGACTTGTTGTGATCCCGGCTTGTTGTCGCTGGCGGAGGCGGCCAATGTCAATGAGTCCGCAAAACTGGAAATGCTGATGGACATGCTGCCGCCATTGCTGGAAGAGGGGCGCCGGGTGCTGTTGTTCTCGCAGTTTACGCGCATGCTCGGCATTATCGAGGGACAATTACAGGAACGTGGTATCGGGTACGCAAAGTTAACCGGACAGACCCGGGACCGGGAAGCGGTGATCGACCGCTTTAAGGAAGGCTCGGTTGC
>Ga0224511_10002497_pt1 | contig 12437 bp, 8 predicted proteins | sample SF_May12_sed_USG_2_FD_169988 | JGI IMG/M metagenome (GOLD analysis project Ga0224511, IMG submission 169988) | Sediment microbial communities from San Francisco Bay, California, United States - SF_May12_sed_USGS_8_1 | ecosystem: Environmental > Aquatic > Marine > Sediment | place: USA... | reverse complement strand
TATCTGTCTAGAAATAGCATTGATTTCCAAGTTTCTTACAACCTTTCTGCAATTGTCTCGGTAGATATACTATAAAAAGTAATACGATGAACGGTCGTGACAAATAAAAAAAATAACAATACTTTTTGTCCAATAAAATCTTTTGAGTCGGCGGGAAATTTTCGGGTCGGTCGGTAAAGGGCAAACAAACTTAATTTTAATTTAGGCCTCACCAGGTTTTTTTTAAACAGTCGTATTGGAATTTAGTATGTTTTTCCTACAATAACGCAGGACTCGGAGTCCAAGGGTCTGGGTTCGAGAAACCCCGGGGACGACATCAATATGCTTGATACTAGACAAAGCAATGCGCCTGGTTCAGTTTTCCCTTACAGCTGCTTAATGTGAGGAAGCAGTCAGTCGCTTGCGGTGCAAACAGGTCTGTACCGGTGAACTCAGAAACGCGCCGGTTAAGTAGACTGACCGCCGTGATATGACCTTTTGGAGGCTAAAAACGGTGTTATAGGAAACAAACAAATTCATTTATCATAAAAGACAAAGACGCATTATAAAAATACCAAGATAATTTGAAGACAAATCTAATTAGTTGTTCAAATAAAGAAGTTGTTTTTAATAATTGCAAAAGGTTTTATTAGTTAATCATCATTACAACGTAGTTTCAAGTTACACCTACAGTCTTAATGTGTCTGCTCGAATATTACGAATTGTCAAAAAGGGTTATAATATCCTGATCTACTAAGTATTATGGGAATAAAGTGTCATTCCATAAAATATAATTGATGAAATAATGTCATTTGTCTATAAGGGCATTCGCTGAATGATGACTTGAAAATAGATCAGGGTAAATTAGGCTGACATAGAAACGGTTGTATGAGTGTGCATGTCCCAAATGCAACATTTTATAAGGCTGTAGGCTGTTTTACATACATAATTTCCGTTTCAAATAATGTACAATATGTTTTTAGAACTGAGAAACAGTTTCCATTTCGTTAAACCGTTTTGTATTTTTGGCGAATTTTAACAAAAATGTCTGATACTTGATATTTTTAATCTTCTATGTTTTTCCTCACTAACACGCTGAACGTTCACCTGTCAATTGTAACTATACGACTTTTTCCGTAACCTGAGAATGTTTTCTATGGATAAAAAAGATCGGTTGCAGATTGCTGTCGATGCATCTCAAACAACAGAACATCACAGGTTGAAGGACTTAACGCGTACTTGCAAAATCTGGGAGTCACTTTTCCTCGGCTTAAAGCGCTCCTCATAAAAGTGTGTTAATATTATCAACAAAAGAAATGTGAAGATCAAAAATGTTGCAACGCTTTTCCCAAGACAATCAAAAAGTGTAGGAGACAAACGAATGCATCTATTACTGCACCAATTACTTGGTTTTAATGCCTGAACACCAAGGTTACACAAAATGTTGTTGAAAACTTTCGTTTTAGTGACTCCAGACAGGCCCGTGGGAATCCCTCTAATTTGACTTGAAAACATTTAAGTTTAATTTTAAGTTACAGAAATGTTGCCAGTTGCTTTGAGCTTCCAACTTAAATCAGTCGCAGCTACAGTGCTGAAATTGTATGTAAACTGTGTCCTATCAGTAAAGCACAATACTGTTAGTTTATTTTAGTGTAATTGATGTTTTCAAGGTTGCCAATGTTACAACTAATATATGTATTAAGTAGGCTTAATAATTAATCACATGCTTGAGATTTAAAAACCAAGTGGGAAGACAAATTACTGGAAATGACATCGAGTGGTTTGAATCTAGAGATTGCATATTAGTATAAATTGAATAGAAGTTCAAAATGTATATAAGCTTAGCAATTCATTGCTTTACATTTTTGTATATTATAGCAGATACAGTAGCCTAGACCTGTTTGGTGATATACGTTTTATTGTTGTGGCAAAAATTATGATACTGCATGGCTTAGAGGTTTACGCTAAATCATTTCAATTTTGGGTTTTTGCCTTTCGATTTTTATTCTGATTGTATTCAGTTACTGTACGGTACTGTTCTCTGATAGTGGTTTAAATGCTTCTTTCAAATTATTTATTTCTCTATGCTAATAAATCTACTTTAGCTTTTAACTTTAATTAAAATGATACTATTCAACATATCATTGATTAAGATTTTCCCCATTTATTACAAATCGGTATAAAAGTACAAAACACTAGATAACACATTACAAAAACATATAAACATATTTTATAATACAGATACAGAGTGCTGAAATGCAAATCCAAAACTATCTAACAGTTGACCCATATGTTCTTCTTGTACACATTTAAATTCAAACGATCAACAAGTTCTTCCTGTTTCTAGTTGTCATCCACACAAGCCAGTTTTGTCTCGGTGGCCGAGAAGTTTACTCATTGGACTGCAGTACTCGAGGTCCCGGGTTCGAATCCCATGTCAGACATTTATTTTTTATGTTTTCTAAAATATGTTGTAAATAATGAGATTCTACATTTTGGTCCTCACATATGTGATAAAATCGAGTTGATAAAAAAGCATGCCCTACTGTTTATATATATAAGTTATATATACGAACTATGTAAAACAAATGTTGTTGTTATTTAATGTATAAGTTGGAATAAATGCGTCCCTGAAAACTAATGTTTTGAAACAGTATTGACAAACACCATCTCCATTTAGCAATACAGCTGTAGTCATTTGGAAACATTCCGAATTCAAACACTTTTGTTTTAACTGTAATAATTTAAGCTAATACCAGTATTGTGATATTTTTATCAGACCGATTGTAGCATTATATCTACAAACAAATCTTACTACCACTGGACTCGAAATATATAGTAAAGGTTTCGGCAACACCAACTGCATTTACGTAAATCCCTTATTTACGATTGCATCTGGCATCAACCGACTTAGAACTAAGAAAATATATAACAAAAGAAATACTGTAATTATGCTACATTGTACATACCTTGAGCAATGCTTGTGATAAAAATCTGAGCATAAAACATATTTTAATATTTAAATGCAATGTTGAATTAAAATACAACTTTTGCACTGAACATCACCGTCAAACCGACCGACCAATTACTAGTATCCCTGGTGTTTGATATTATCAAATATCATCCCAGACTTCTTTATAAATTTTGTGTAATAGAGTGTCATAAACACTATCAGCGGTTTTCTTCTTGCACATGGTGTCGACAACGCCAACTACCACCTGAAAATAAAGATGTACCTTTACAATCACTCTATATTTTGGTACTAAATTTGCTAAATTTTTTATGCATGGTACTCAATTATTAAAACCTCCCTCGCTCGCCGGACACCTCTCAACTTAACTATTTATCCAGTCTGCTTTTAAGGAAGAGGGTTACCAGGAATAGTTCATGGGAACTTTCAATATATTTGGCAAATCAGGCACGGACAAAGAGTCGTTTAAAGATGTTTAACAGAACATTTTGTGAAATTGTGAACATGTCCATTTTTGTCACAGTGGCATAACTTGTTTTGTGGATGACCTGTAGATATGTTATATGCCGAATATAAAAGATATGTGCGTTGTGTTTTTTGACAAGAAGATTTGAAAAATCCATTTTAGAAACCTTTTTCATGACCCTTTTCAGAACCTTTAAACACGTTTGAAATGGATTCACCAAGGGCCATTCTTTGATGTTGTGTTTAAATCCAGAAAGTTTAAGAAGGACTTGTTTAATAATAAATATTGTGGCAGGACATCAACCAGTCACAATTACAGCTCACCTGCACCCTCGGTGCTTAGGTGAGCTAAATAGGGTTAAACTGTTAAGGATAAAAAGCATACTAAAACTTACCGATAGCCACATTATCAGAAAAGATGTCAGATTGAGGTAAAACGACGCCCCCATATACACCAAACTGTACAAGGTTCCGAAACGAACACAACCTCCGAAGATCAGAAAACCTAGGATAGTCATGTAAGCAATCAATGATACGAACAAAAAATATTTGGAATACGCACAATCAATTTACTTAGTAAGAACTAAATGTTTCTTTTAATCCTTTCTACCCAGTGTCTTCTTGAAGCTTGTTTTTTTACAACAAGAACTGAAGGGTGGCGTGCCCCTTATCGTAATTATAAGACGCATTGTCAAACCCCATATTTCTATCCAGTGGCATACTTGTTATAACAATTAATATTGTTTAATCCTTTTGGCAGACCAAAAGGCCGTTCTGTGAAGTTAGTTTAATCAAATATTGTCAAGCTTTACAGACGAAGTGTTTTGAAGAAACTGTGCACGACGGACAGACTTTTATCAAGTGTTCTGGTAAGTGAACAGAACCGTGATTGTTTTGTCTTTATTGCAAATATATTACTTGAAATATTTATTCAACGTACCTACTTGTTGTTAAAGAGATGCTAGTCTATGTCCTAATGTCTGTAATTTGATTTCTTTGACTTATTGAAAATGTCTAGCTTATGACGTTATGTTATTTATACTAGTGCTACTTTGGTTTTTACTACATTTGCGGCTGAAGTGTGAATGAATAAAAATCTAGACTTCAATGTTTGTTTTTAAATTACAATAACTACTTAAATAACCGTTTTTTAAGCAGTTGACTCACTTGTGATAATGTAAAAGGTCACACAGCAGTAAAATGACCCACAACAACACGAAATGCACGTGTCATCTTCGTCATTCATGATGTCGCCTTCACTATCCGGACCAAACACAAGCAGAGTTATGAAGCAAGCGATGCCTCCCAGTGACAGCAAACAGAAACCCGTGCACTGGAGGGCGAGGCTGGGGGTGTCCACGACTGCAATTAAAACTGCGCGATAAAGTCGGTAAGTACTTTGGTCAAGTATAAGTAGTCTAAATGTAATTACCCATATCAACGGTATGTTTATTCATTTATTATTATAACCAGGCTTCAACTGTAAAAGCGGTCAGATCGAAAAACACAGTATGGATACGAGTAAACACTTCTCCCTTTGTCTGAAAATATGAAATAAGATTTATTTCGCTGTCACTAAACATTTTTTGTATGTTTAACTTAATTACGAAGAATTTGAAATAATTACTTATTCTTCTATGGTATTAATAGTGTTTATAGAACATGTTTTGGTACAGGTATAATGTATATAAATCCGGACTTCCTTTTTATACAATCAAATATAAATCACTTTTTAAAACAAGAGGGCCCAAAGGGCGCTAGGTCGCTCGTGACCTACATATGCAACCAATCAGAACCATTTGAACAATTTTGGTAGGGGACCACCCAGGGACCATTCCTGTTGAGTTTGGTCAAATTCCCATTAGCGGTTCAAGAGAAGATGTCGTTTGAACTTTTCCTTATATAATTCAATGTAAAATTGTGACCCCCGGGGCGGGGTCAATTTTGACCCCAGGGGCATAATTTGAACAACTTTGGTAGAGGACCACTAGATGATGCTATATACCAAATATGAAAGCTCTAGGCCTTGTAGTTTCAGACAAGAAGATTTTTGAAAATATATATTTATATATTTCATTGTATTGTAAAAATGGTTGTAGATCTAGATTTAATATATCATGTTCTTATAAACAAAATGTTCGGAAAAATAAATGAAAAACAAATCAATCCGGACTACCGTGAAGTTTTTCTTTATTCGAATATAACAGTTCGATCTCTATCTTCTTATATGTTCATAGACTTTAAATCATTAAGCCAAAATCAGATCATAAATTACCATGTGCATGGAGTTCGCCGTTTCTATCTTTTTCGAAGAACAAACCAATAGATTGCCCATCTTTTACGACCCACCAGTTCGAAAATAGCGAAATCGTGTGAAGTAACCATGGCAATAGCACACATAAAACAAACTGTGTCCACGCAGTACAAAATCTGCCCATTATTAACTCTCAATTTTATCTTTCATGCTATGCTTTTATACGCTACTTTCGGTTTCGACTTGGACATGGGTTTTTTCCACCAAACCACGTAAGGTAAAACTCGGTTTCCGGTTATCGGTATCCCTAGTGTAAACAATAGACATAACAAATATTCTTATCGTCGGCTATCTTTGCCTGAGTTATTGTCATTCATTTATGCATGAAGTTAACTAGTTTTCCCCTTAATAACATTTGGATATAAAGATGCTATATAGATCATGATAACTTTTCATACTAATTAGGAAGACAATACTAACAACAAACCCGTAAGATTTTCTGCATTTTTATTTTTAATCTTCTTAAAATGTTTTTAACTCACATAATGGCTTCAAGGTATACATAAGTAAGCAATTAAAAGCTAATAAAACTCAAACAGTTGCACTAATGTCTGCTTATTCTAGAAAGTGACTAGTAATAATAACTAAAACTAGAATACAATGTGGTTTACAACTCCGCACTGTCATAAATATGTATAAAATTTAAACATTTCATATATTTAGGTTGAGGTTGTCTATTTGTAATGGATGCACATATTTTTAGCTAGGTAGAAGTTAAAAACTTTTTATTTTATTTAAATATATGCCATTTAGAGACTATACACCACACGGCTTTTCACAGTTTTTGCTTACTAGTATTTGATTTTATAAACATGATTGAAATTTTTATTCTATTCATATTAAAGGGAGGTAATAATGTGTAAAAGTGTTTCCCTTTAATTTAATTCAAGCAAATAAAGGTAACTTGCATTTTAAAAATAATTTTCTATGGTTGAAAAGTAAAATCACAATGTAATTATATCACATTTTAATGAGAAAAATCTTGTTTATATTTTGATAAAAATTACAAATGTGTAACCCTCGAAGTCCATTACAAATAGACTACCTTAAATAAAAGAATAAAACAGCGAATAAAATAACACAAGTTTTCTTAACAAATAAAAAACTAAAACATATATAATAGTACATGTCATGTTCTTTCTTTTCTCATGAAAATTATACATATTATTTTTTGATCGTAGGCTTACAGACTCAAATCATTAAAGCTTGTTTTGTGTATTTGTTTTGCTAATTTCTATTCATTTTGGTGCATTTATAATATAATTATCAATAGGTTTAGTTTTTCTTTGGCGCCAAATCTTTTTTTCCCATCAGATGGAAATCAGGACTGAAGAATATAATTACATACATGTTATTTACATGTATTATGTTTTGTTTAATATGCTGGTGCAAACTAATGTGTTACACAAATAGTTTAGGTCTATTTCACCCAACCAATGAACAGGCGTCATTACATTTCAAGGTTTTGATACCAGTTAAATCAAATTAACCATTGCACTGTTTTTATGTTAGATCTATCACCGAACATCCTTTTTTTACAATGTATCATTGAAATCACCAAATGGTCACATGTAATGACGTTATGTAAATCCATTTGAAATGAGTTCTATTAATGTTTTCGTCCGTTCTGTTCATAATGTTTTCGTTTGTCGTTTTCATCGGGAACTTCTGGCAATCCTCGTAAACGTTCGGGTTCTTTCGCTTCGAAGTATAAAGAATTGTCGAATCCGATTGCCGCATCGGGTAAAGATTCCCGTCCTGAGTGAGACCGCGTGCTATCGAATCCTCCCGCCTTTTCCAAATGCTTCCTCCTGCAATATATAAGGGCAAATCGTGAATGTTCATGTATTCTCGAATATAAGAAAGACTTACAATAAAATATGAATAAAACATAGCCATAAGATAAACGCTGCAGTTTAAATTTATTAATGACTAAAGTATATCTAATACAAATACCATATGGTTAATAACACATTGTAATGAAATTACGTATAAGGATAAACGCGACAGGTCACCTGTAAACCACGTTTAAGAACAAAATAAATATGGTACAGATAGTATAAAGAAAACTTAAAATACAAAATAACTTCAATACACGTAAATAAACAATTGTGCATGTAAAAATAATAAACAAACATCACCTTTTTCTCTTGAGAACATACATGATGACCACGATCGCTGTCATGATGCCGACAGCAACCAGCGCGGTTGCCACGACGGCGTACCAGTGGCGCTGAACCCAGGGGTCCTGCAAGAGATTGTATATATATATGAATACTTATGACAGTCACGATTTTCTTATTAATTTTAAATAATTTAAACTGTATGGCGGCCATTTTATATTTAGGCGGCCATTTTAGATATGGAAATTTAAACGCATTTTAAGGTGAACTAGGAGTACTGCGATAACATTTGAAACTTTTAAAACGAACAACAGTAAAATTTAGGTGTATTATCATAAGTTTTCGGTCAACGATGTAATGCTTTTGTGTTAACATTGTTGAAAGCAGACGATCCATTTAGTGTATCATATTTGTTTCAAACTGTGTGGCGCCATTTTGCATTCCGGAGGCCATTTTGGAGAGTGATTTTTATGCATTTCCAAATGCGAGCTGTCAATCACTTGTCAGGAAAGCAGTTTGAAAATGGTAAATTTTAAAATGAAAGTACCTGCATTAATTTGAGGATCTTAAGACAGGGAAAGTATCCACCTAAACTGTTAGTTTACAAGTACGATTATTTAAAAAGGTGTGGTAATTTTGAAAAGTATATTTTACTTCCTCAAGAAATATAATACAATTGATACTATATAGTACAGTCAAACATGTGTTAGCGGTCACCTCTATTAAGCAACCAACATGTTTTAAGCAGCCAAACAAAATGTTCCCAAACTTTAATTTTGTAATGATATTCACCTCTGTTAAGCAGCCACTTGTTGTGATTCCCTTGTGTGGCTGTTTAACACAGGTTTAACTGTAGTCGTACTCGTTTTAAAATTAAAAAAAATAATTCAAAACAAACAAAACGAAAAACAATCAAGTCGTTACAGTCGTACCGGTTTCAGCTCATCTTGTTTACGGATCGGAAAGGCCTGCACGGAGAACGGTAGGATGAGACTCGACTTCAGTTCATCCGTTGGGAGCTTGAGGATTTTATCCAGCGAGTCCACCACTTTGGGATCCGGCGATTCAACGTAGATTTCCACACGTGACTGGCCCCTGGGAAATGTTGCACATAACATCAATAATCGCATGTTTTAACATATAGAAAGTCTGGTTAGTTAAACTGGCAGACGTGATATGACCTTGATTTTTAAAAGAGCGTATAAATCTATAACCCACCTTATTAAAATATGTCATATAAATATGTCTATTTATTTGTAATAAAATGCATGAATTTCGACTTGAACTTATGGCATGTTTGTTGTTGTTTTTTACCAAAACAATGTAACCTCAGTAAATTAGAAGTTTTAAATAAGATTGAGTGCAAATTGGAAGGAGAATTCAGGGAACCTACTCCTCTGGGTATGTAATGGTCGTTTCTATGGTCACGTCGTTGATTTCGAGCAAATCCCGGAGTAAATGACGGATCCCAAACGTCAGGTCATCCCACTGGCTTTCCGGTAGGTGGCCTTTCAAGAACAACACTTTGGTATCTGAAAATTATAAAATATCTAGTATATTATGCAATCATCATATTTAAAGTCAAAACATAAAATGAGTCGAAATAGCTTGTCGATGTACCTCACTAGCGGATCGGATCCAGGGGGGGTGCGCACCCGGCGCCCCCTAACGGCCGCGGACCTATGTTTTTATGCCCAAAACGCTAACTTTTTTCTATGTTTTCTTCGCTCGCTCCGCTCGCGATAAATTTTAAGCATAATATTAATAGAAATATGGTCAAAATCACGCAAAAATAACTTTTACTTTGACTTTGACCTCAACCATCAACACTTTCAATGATTTTCTACCCCCCGTGACAAAGTCCACACCCCCCCCCCCTCTAAGGTCAAAAGGTATCTCGTACACTATATTAGCGTTCTTATGATAATCTTATCATGTACATGTATCGGCAGATGGTCTTTTTTGATATTCAAAAACTGATTGAAATCTTCAATACTCAGCGTTTTACCAACAAGAAACAAAACCAACAGCCCATAAATATCATATACCGTGATTTACTTGTAAGTGTACGTTCATAAAATTAATATGTAGGCTGTTATCTCACAAAGATGTATTGTCTTACTTGACAGGTAAAATTTATATTCCAAAGCTGAGTTAGGCTGTTTTTGTTATAAAATAAATGTACTGATGATTTTGTTCCGCAAAACTTATTTTATTTAAGTTTTCGTAAGGCTGTAGCATATGAACGAGTGGAAGAAATAGCATGTTTAAAAAGACATGTGTGTGAACGAGAATTAAACCACTCAATTCGAACGTCTTAGAAAACAGTTCAAAAACTTTCACTTTACACTTGGTACCTTTAATTGGTGAGAACTGTAAATGCGAATCTCATTTAATTTAGAAACAGACAATTAACTGTCACATAAAACCTGAAGGATGTTAGCTGGCTATTTTAGTCGAGAGTCATTTGTTATGTATTGTTTTTTTTCCACAAATTTGGATTAAGTTCCTTCAACATTACTGTCATTTTCAACGTTTTGAAAGATACATATGTGTATGTTACGCGGTAGAATTCATAGAACGTTGAGTTTTGAACAAAAAAACATATTAATTAACAATTTCATACGAAACGGGAACAATCACTATGTATGCAAACAAACAACAACATTTAATCATTGCAGACTTTATACGTCGATACATTTTATACACAATGAACACTATTTTTTTACAGTACTTTGAACATTAACACACCACATGTATGTGTACCCACCGTTCATCATAATGACGACCTCCTGGTCGCACGTGGCGCCTTCCCACATGCCAACGCACGAGCACGTGAATTCCGTCTCACCGCGCACGTTACATTTCCCGCCATTCTGGCACGGCTGTGACGTGCACGGGGTCACGACCTCGTCGCAGTATCTGTTATAAATCCGACAAATTAGTACAAATAGACGCCGGACAACAAAGCAAATGTAGCCCCAAAATGGCTGCGTTGTAAAATGTAGTTCCGCACCTACTATTAAAACATTTAAAGGAGCTAGAGCGCAGAAAATTGGGTTGAAAAGTACTTATCTTAAAATATGATTTAGTATTAACAAAGAAATGTGATGGAAAATGGCTGACACTAAAAAGATTTTGACTACATATTTAAAAAGATGAAAAAATGCATGTAATATGAGGTAAATCCTTTTTGTGTCCGTGAACAAGAAAATGATTTCCCCTCATAAGGAATGGAATATTGAATCCTGGTTTGTACACAATTGCCTTCAAAACTAGCACATGGTACCTTTGTTTATGCTCTATTACGCAGTTATTTAGACTGTAAGGGATAGTTTTGTTTTCGATTTTTTCCCATGTTAATGCCCAAACAGTGCTCTATGTAATTTGTGTGATGAGGTTCATCGCCGTAGTAAAGTCTCGTTTAAACATCTGATTTAAAATTTAATAATGTTGTTCAAATGACCTAATTTTATGGTGTTTGATAAATCTTCATTGTCACTCAAAGTTTGATTCCAAAATTGAAGTGCCACATTTTAATCCACTACATGACCTAGTCAACTTCCCTAAATGATGATAAACAATACAATAAGCAAAATAACAATTTAAATGTCTACTAAATTTACCTTCCGGTCCATTTTGGGTCGCAGACACATTCGAACCCGGAGTCTGTGTCATTACACACACTAGCGTTGCCACAGGGCATGTCGGCACAGAACTGTTTAAGCTCCTGACAATTCGGCCCTAAAACAAAACATATAGTTCTATTTTATACTTTTTAAGCCTTCGAATTGAAAGCAAACCTGTGAACATAACACCTTATAAATTTAGGAACAGGTTAGTTCATGTGTGCCTTTGACTATGCGATACAGTCGCGAGGGCGGAGCCCGGACGGCTATATCGCGTAGCGAAAGGCAAACTTGGACTAAGCAATTTAGCACATTGTTTGGCCCTACAACAAAACACGTTTCTTTTATATTTACGTTTGTTATACAATTAAAAACTACATGTAGTACGAAAGTAGGTGACCGTGACATTTGGCTTAGTAGGCTTCTTGAACATTTACCAAGCAATAATTCATAATATTAACACGACATGGGAAATTGCCAGAATGTTAGACAAGAGAACGATACCTGTGAAGTCCTCCGTGCAGTTGCACGTGTAGGACCCGTTGAAGTTGATGCATTCTCCGTTATGGAAACAGGGGTTTTTGGAACACTCGTCGATATCTATTGAGCAGTTTTCCCCTTCCCATCCTATGGTAGAAAATATGTTGTTTTTTTTTCGTTAAAAAAGCGTATCATTAATAAGATCTTCGACGCTGAAAGTCGATATATGATTTGGACATTGTTTGTGTTTCTTTATGGGTCATTCCAATGAAACTTAGACCCCCCTGTCCCTGGACTTTAATTCTTAGTTAAGTAACTAAAATAATATTTTCTTAAGAAAAACCTTGTGATTATTAATCTAGAATATGTTTAAAGTTCACAATTACCTTTAAAAGTGTGTTTTTGTTTATATTCCCGATTTTTATATTGTTTGAAATATACTACCCTACTCAAAAACATGTGTCCCTGTGAAGGGG
>Ga0224511_10002495_pt1 | contig 12439 bp, 2 predicted proteins | sample SF_May12_sed_USG_2_FD_169988 | JGI IMG/M metagenome (GOLD analysis project Ga0224511, IMG submission 169988) | Sediment microbial communities from San Francisco Bay, California, United States - SF_May12_sed_USGS_8_1 | ecosystem: Environmental > Aquatic > Marine > Sediment | place: USA... | reverse complement strand
ATAACAATATTTAAACATTGCGCGTGCCGTTATCGTGCTTTTTATAATAGCGTCTGATGTTCGCATTTCGCTTGATGTTTAATAAACTGTTACATTGGAATATTTAATGGTTTTGATTTGGAATTGATTAATTATGACCAAAACTCCTATAATTTAAGTTAGCAGCAAATAATCTTAAAATAGTTTGAAATAATGAACATTTATGTGCACTGTAAAAGAAGACAATGAGAGAAAATCGAATCGGAATTACGGTTTCACTTTTTAAACGCGTCATTAAATAACGACATATTGGGATTAGAATAATAAGAATTTTATTGGATAATTATAAGTCATTTTGATAGCTTTCAAACTTACTTTGGGTGTTTTAACTTACGGATACTAGAAAATAGCGATAACCAGGTTTGAAGTAGACAGGTGTCAAATTCAGCCAACGCTATCGATGTTCACCGATAGTACTGTGTGTACAGCGTTGATGCATAGATCCATAGCTGGCTATACTCACTATAATCTGGTTATCTTATCAATAGATTACACTAAGAATTTCACCACAAACAAGGTGCTTACAATAGGGCACATGTCAATGTTTGTGGTTTAATCTATTGTTATTAAAATTAATGGTTTGGCGTATGGATCTATCAATTTTTGGCTGATACGCTATGTGGCAAATGGTTAAATGAGGTCACCCCCTTTCCACCTTTATTTCATTTAGTGTCTTGCACATACTGCAACGTTTGTTACCTATTTTAAAAAGCCATATACATAGCATCTAAACAGTAGATTTCTCTTATCCACATCTAAATTGATAAAAAACGCGTGTTGAAAGGCCATTTTATCAGTTTTCTGCACGTTTAACCTAATTTTTCACTCCCCTTTAGTGTGAATATGTGGCGCATTTGATTAGGTGCTTTGTTTTGTTTTGTCAAAGACGCGGTTTGAAATCGAATCATCACAGCTTGAATTCACTTATTCAAACATGTGTTTATATTTTAGCTTTTGTTTGTCGATGATATTTAGTTTTAATTTAAATCTTAAGGCCAAATGGCAAACATGATTTAAATAATGTTTTCAGGACTCTACTTCACTATGACTATATCGATTGTAAAACAATTGGCACAATTAACAACATTACTGCGACAGAGTGTCGTGCGGATGTGGCACCGTTATTTTATAAAAGGTTTGGTCAGAACAAGAGGTAAAATAGCGATCACACATCAAATGTGGTCAAGTTGTTGTTTGTCGAGACTGCAACTTCTTCATTAATTGCTTCGCACATAATAGTTTTGATGCACTACAGAGTGTAGTCAAAGTTAGTCTAAGATGTCAAAGTGAAACATGATCAAGATTATGTGTGCCCAGATACCTACTTAGCTATGGATTAGCGATTATTGACACAAATGTTAGCATCGATACTTTATTATCTATTTTGTTTGTGTTTGATTGTTTACACGTAAATAAATTAAGTTTGAATCCAATATTGCACATAAAATAATATTTAATCGTTTTATTACACGGAACAATGTAAAAGTGTTATCTTATTGTTTTATCTCAGATCAGATTGAAACCGTTATATACGTTTTATATTTTTTCATTACAGTTCTTTTTGACGGAATGGAGAATGTGCATTGCAACAGTAGACATATACTCATATGTTTGCTATTATCGGTATGTACAATCAACAAAAAGGGTCTTAACACCTAATTCTGGCAATTACTAAATTCTTATAAGATGTTTAGGGTCAAACTCTGCCTCGCACTTCCCACGTAACACCCGCATTGTTCGTCACAGCACAATGCTTCTCCTATTAAGTTTAAAGAAAAAATATTGAATGTTGTAAGCACATTCTAATGTCCGTATACGAACAACAACATCAAAAGTGCTTACTTACAATAGCAAAATTTTGGAATCACTGTAAGATATCAATAGCTAAAAACACAATACTAAATACTTTTATTTTTTACATCATTACTGTGGTTTTCCTTAACAAAAGTCTTTTAGGAATTAATTTTGCTGGTATAAAATGCTTTTTATTGCATGGTGTGTGGAAAAATTCTTACACATCTACTGATCGGTAGAGAAAATCGTTTTATGTGATTGAATCCCCCGATGATACGTCTTTGAGGACGTGAAATATACAATCACACATCTTTTGAAACTTTTCTAAGGTATAACGGCACTTGTAACAACCAGTACTGAACTTAATCATTATTGATCAACTTAGATATAATACTTATAGTGATTAAAAATATCTTTAAAGTTCTAGCAGTGTTAGTACATTATTGGATGTTTATATACGTTTACATGTAATCAAATTGTAATATTTTTTCTAGATTTGCCTGACTGCGATAGAGGCAACTGTCTCGAAAGAGTGTGCAAAAGTATGCCAAAATGAGAACAAGACCTTTACCGGCAACTGTCCGAAACCTGGACTGTGTAGCTGGCAATGTGCTGCCGAGAGGTTTCGGCTACAACACTTATTGTGCGAGGGTGACCGAGTGTACCACTGTGCTAGGAACTGGACCGACAAGTACTTGCTGGATCCATCATTACCACGAGGATATGCCTATATTGAGGCCTGCGCGCCTGTCATCCTGTGTAAGAAAGGTATCAAACGGCAACATGGTTCTTTATAAATATGCCACTTTTTGTTCATGCGCACTTAAGGGCATGCATATATAAAATAAGTAGAGGCATTTGCATATTTAGATTAATTATTGAGGTGTTTTTTATTAAAAAACAAAAGAAGTTTAGTCTTTAAAACTCAATGCAATCAACAGTTGAACAATTGTACTAAACACTGGATTATAGGTTAGAGTGTCACTGATAACTGTTTAGGTGAGGTTAAATAATAATTGCTGCAATTTTAGTTGAATTCCATTCACTAGCAAACCTGCATCCTGCATTTATTAAAGAGCGTTGACTGTTCAATTAGGGTAAATTATGAGGGAAAAAAATATTAGCGCAATAACATCCAAGTTACAATAATAGTCATAGAAATGTAGGTGAAACCGACCCTCCTTTTCGGTACGCAGTTAGTATTTATGAAGGGGCGGTGTTAGACACTACTCAGTATGCAGTACGCAGGGGGCGGTACACAGTATAATATGTACGCAAAACTTAAAATGGTCATTAAACATGGTGCATTTTTAACAATACACACGATGTCAAACGCCCACATTTTGACACATGCTCCCGTTGCTCGCGCTCATTTATTCATTAATAAATACAACTCAGAAATGGGAAAGCCCTCATGAAGCATAACATGCATAGGAAAACAGCAGAATCGTGTTTTTTTCGGCGTCTAATCTCGCTTTTGACCTACATTTCTGTATAATGACGTCTGGGATTTCAGAAATTTGCCGTTCTATTGAATGATTTCATAAGCACTGAAACTGACGTGTGGGGAAACAAAGAAAATCCCGTTTTCTATTGGATGATCCTGATACGCACGAACAAAATAAAGGCCACACGATTGTAATGCATGTGTTGTACGAAATTTTGCTTCGTTCGTAGATTAAATGTTCGGGGTATTGCTTTCTAAAATGTTTTTATATTGAAATAATAAACAGTTAGGTGTCAAACAAAATATTTTATGGATGAAATGAATAACGTCTCCAGATGTGAACGGATTGTAGTAAAACGTCTGACATATTACCCAATAATCATTAGGTTAGCCTCACTACGTCCAGATTCAGGACTTTACACTTTGAGAGTCATGGAATAAGTGTGTGCTGTAAGATTTGCAAGAATGTTAGATGTAACTCTGGAATTTAATTGAATCTAAGAGGATGAATTCCGCTATTATTAGTAATGAATTAAATTAAAACCTGGAACAGTAAAAACATTTATTTTGTGACTAAATTATATTAATTGTTACCCATGTTTGTGACTATGAGTTCATTTGTCTAGTAGAGATTATATAACGCAAACACTTTTGAGTTGAAAATGTCATTTAATGTTATTGACTTGAGCATGTGCTTTGTGTGCAAGATAAAACTTGCAAGTTTTTCCTGCCTCTGTCTGTCATTGCACAAGTAATCTCCTTAAAAGAAATTGAAGACATAACTTACTTTCTAACAAAGTTGGCCAAAATAGCTTTCCACTGATCCTTGACAATAATAATTCTACGTTTTCTGTCATCTGCGTAAGATTTATGTTTAAGTACTTAGCCTTGTGTTATATTATTTACCTTTTAATCCGACGCCGTTTGTCTTTTTTTAAAGACATTTCTTGTTTAAACTGTTCATCGGTGGTAATGGAAGATGCCACGTTACTCAGGCCTCCAGCGAATTAGCGGAGCTCTATTTTCAAATGTAAACTACATACAACCCATGATCCCTGATGACCAGCAAATATATAAAAATACTAACAAATGGGTTGTTTAGGTCGAACATTTTAAATATTTCAAGCAAACAATTAAACTGCACATGCTAATGACTGTATAGTATTTCCTTTGTAAAAGCAAACCCCAAAACGGTTGTAATTGTTGTTAAACAGTTCTCAGTACGCAATCTCAAAATGAAGCGGTACAAAGTAATATGTCCAGATATTAAAAAATATTGAATGCAAAAATGCATGTGCATCATTGTTAGTAATTTATAACGGGAAACGTTTTCTGGAAGTGAAAATATTTCTTTCAAAGCACGTTAGCACACCAGTGTATAAATACAATTCTGCCTAGAGAGGGGTCGGTTGAACGACACAACATTTCAACAGCGTATGCTGTTCAAATAAAACAAAGACATTTAGGCGTAATGTATAAACTATTTTATAGCAGTACACTAGTTGTTATAGACTTGATAAACAGCTTAAAAATTAATTGATAAACCATATTAATTAAATGTTTTCTGCTGTTTTTAATTTCCACTACATAAAGCATTGCATTTCTATTTAAATTCGCTTTTCTTAAAGAAAACAAAACGACGTTCATTTTAAATGACACGGTCGTTTATGTTGTGCGAAAATGACGTCATTGTAACTTAATAAAGAAACGTTGATTGGTCAGCGCAATGTCGTTCGACCAATGAACTTGAACATTAATGTTGTTAAATGCGGATGGTAGTTGGATGGTTTGATCAGTATTTCTTTCGAAAATGGTTTGATAAAGTTAAAACGTTTAAATTACTTAGACCAAATTTAAATATAAGGAATAATTCTTATTTTGGTGCGGTTCATGCAGCTTTGACGTGCACGCGCTGTATGGATTTGCCAGCTCTCCGATGCATGTCCAATCTGCATGAGCTGCACCAAAATAAGAATCATTCCTTAAATGTTAAGATGTCTTTGTAAAATGTGGGCAATGTAATTAGATACTCAATTTCGCAATGTAATGAAATCATTACATTTTTCAATCTTATGAGCCAATGTCTGGTTTCTATTCTAGGCGAGCAACCGGCCATCTCTACGTTGGTCGACAACAGACCGATGGCCCTGACTGCAGCTAACGCAACCTGTATTCCGTGCGAAGAGTCCGTGAATGATACAAACAGTGATGTCATTAGGCTGTCCTCAACATACACACGCTGTGGAGACCTTCACCATAACGACGACACATTTGGTAACGCACACTGTGCATGCATAATAATTATTGTATGATTACAATATTTCTCCAAGAAATGTTCGGTAACCGGTCAATGACTTTCATTGGGAGTTTAAACTAGTTTTCCGCCATAGCAAACCTCACACTTAACATTTATTGAAGAAAAATACGGAAGTCAAACATGTTTACACTCTATACCTTGTCCAGCAAGAACATGAACACAATGACAGTAAAGTGAAAACAGGAAATGCATATTTTAAAATGTGGCAATGAAAAAGAGAATCTTAAAAACAAATGTTAACATACTTGCGAAGGATAAACTTTATACAACTGTGTTGTTTATCTTCACGTGGTATCGCCTTTTAAGCGTTGATCCTGACTATATAGTCGTGGGTTTTTAAACGTAAAACAATCGTAATGTCATCAGGTCCACAATGTTAATACCAAACAAACTTTTTCATCAACATACAATATACCATTATAAAAAAGTGCACATAAGTACACACGTCCTTTCTGACATCAATATATAATTAGGTTAATGTTAATGATAAAAATACCTGTTCCTTTCAGAAACGTCTACGCACGGAGATAGCAATGGAATACCCAGTACAAGTGCAGGTAGAAGTTTTAAAAATATATGCCATTTAGAGACGATCCACCACACCGTTTTTCACGGTATTTGCTTATTTGATTGTATAAGCAAGATTGAAACTGTTCATTCTATTTATACTAAAGGGAGGTTATCAAATGTAAAATTATTTTTTCCTTGAACCTAAGTTAAGCAAATAAAGGTTCATTGCGTTTTAAAATAGTTTTCTATGGTTGAAAAGTAAAAACATGACTTACACTCAAACAATTTTCCAACATCCCTATTTTCATTTTGACATTGTATGGTTAATAGAAAATGATAAGTTAGAAATGGACAAGGTTCTGTTAGGAGTGAAAATTGTCTAACTCTCAAAATGACCAAAGTTTGTTTTAATCGATATACAAACGCATGCCTTTTCAATTAAAATGTTTTTATTTGTTTAATATGATCATTGTTGACATGGCAACAACATTACCAAGCGTCAGTAGAAATTCATAAAAACAGTGACCTGAAATAAAATGGCTTTGAAAGGTTCATTTATAATTGTGTTTTTAGGAATGCCAATCAGTATTGTTTTGGAAAGGTATTTTCGGTTTGAAATTTCCCTTCTTTCTATGTTATGCATGCTAATTGCCCGAATGGAGATGGGAACCAGTATACCTACATTTGTGTATTCCAATGTTTAATTTATGGCTTGAACATATAAAACAAGCCAAACTTTTTCTTAGATTAAATGGTATTGCAATACTCAGATATATCTCAGGATTTAGAAGAGTTTTAATACTAACATAAGTAGAACATATTGACGCATAAGTAAAGTATGCACACCAGTTTTGGGTCATTATATCACACAATCTTTGTTTAAATTGTAAAACAAAGATTTACATGTATATCACCAATATCTTGTGACACCCACACAAAACCAAAACCAAATTTAAACAATAATACCTTTACGAGTGAAGCCCATGTGTGACTTCCGAGATCATCTAAGAATTTAAGTATAATTAACCATAGCACTACCAGACGTAGTTAGGGTGTCATGGACCTTCTTTATTTAAAGAGAAAACGTACCTCTTATAGAATTGTTTTTGCAAAATAATAAGTATCCAATACAATTTAAATACTAGCGACATTGCCTGTTGGCGAAACATATGTCTTCTCTTTTTAACAAACACACACTAAATATCTCAACAAAAATATGATTATTTAACATCAAATTTAAATTAAAAAGACAACAAGTTATCAGATACTTTTGTAAAATGCTTCCAAGAAGAATGCAACATAAGTGCCCAGAAAGGTGGTAACCACCGCCTAGATGTTATGTTCTAATTCAGATAGTGCATGGCCAATGTACATGGCAGACTTTTCTACTTCTCAGTAAAAACTGCCGATATTTCGGGATTAAAGCATAACGCTGTTTGTTTTATAGTTCGTATTAAAATATGTATGTCTATATTGCTTCAAAGGTCACACATCGCTAAGTTGCACCAATATACACATTGTATATTTCGTTATTTACAATATGCAAAATGGATTGAATATTTGTTGTTTATTAATTAAAAACTAAACAAGCTATCAAATTGCTATCGAAGGTCTATTTTAGCAACCGACATGTATGAGAATAAACCCCCTCTCCCCCTTTGGTATGCAGCATTCAGTTTTAGACAGAACGCAGTAAGCAAAAGTTCTGTTATATCGTACGTAGACAAAATTGTTTACTTTAAAAAGGTGCAATTCTCATTAAAACATAACATACGTGATATATATGCTTTTTGCGCGCTTTTTGTAGATGAAAACGGAAAATGATTGTTTTGGTTGTTAAACAGTACGCAGTACGCAATGCCGAAATAGGGATGTACGCAGTATTCCGGCTTAAAATAAAGCATTACGCAGTACGCAATGGTAGATGGGGGGTTTACCCTCATGTATGGTTGTTGTCAAACTTAAAGCGTCAATTTATATGATGATAAATACTAACATTACACTTAGACCGTTATTCCAACGGTCCTAGCATTTGAAGTGTGTATTTAAAGCATTGGGTCACTTCAGGGATAAACGGGCTTGAACAAGTGAACCCCGAGATGATGGTTAGGTGGACTGAACATCCTATTATATTTATTGTTATATAAAACAACAGAAACTCCGACAAACTTGCTTTTTCAAGTTATTTCACAACCGAAGAATACCACTACAAACATATTATGTCCACTCCTCTACATTGTTTTGGTATAGTTCACACTACAGGTAGTGACTACAATAGAATCCCACGCTCTACGGGTTGAACTTACGCTTTATAAAAGCACACCACTTGACAATAAGTTAATAAATAATAAAAAATTGTTTTGAAGATGAACTACATTTCCTTCGTGTATGTGATAAGTATAGTGTTATTAGATCATCATATTTGCCCAAAGTGTACTGTGAATTCCCTGATGTATTTAAAATGAGACTACTTTTGTTTTATGAAAGTCCAAATTTATCAAATCAGTTTCAACATGTTTTATCATGCTTTTCAAAAACGTAATCCAACATTAACACATAATAAATGTTCTATTACTGTATTATTCTGTTGGATAAATTGCATGTATGTGTCTAACTTTTAAATTTGTAAAATGTATATCTGTATGTGTATATGTTTTTGTAATAATCCGGTGGCCTACATAGCAAAACATATATTTTGGACATGTATAGTTTCAATGACTAAAATAGGTTTGCATAGTATCGCTTAGTTTTTAGCTAACATAGAACGCTAGAATATATGCGTAAGAATTTTGAGTCATCAGTTATGCCATACATCTGACTAATTCAGTTCAGAAAATACCATTTAAAATTCAATGTTATGGAGTTCTCATATGTTATTGTTGTGTCTAGCTGGTCCTTTCTTTTTAAGCTGATAGTGGCAAGGGGGAAGAAAGCAATCCCAATCTCGGACATGCGATAGGTTGGCCGATAGGAATACTAATCATTTCTGGTTTGTATATTCTAGTATTCTATTTTACAAAAGAAACTGACATAAAAACTGTTTATATTAAACATTATTTGTTTCGATTCACCACAATACGTCTTCTTCTTTGCTTGAAAAGTATTATAGTCGATTTGATTGTACGATGTCTTATATGGGTATATTGTCTCTTGAAACCGTTTCAGTTGTAATCATCGTGTTTTGGTGTAAACATCGACGTGAAAAACGACACCAAAAAGAGGTATATTAATTATTACTTTCGGACTATTACATAGAATGTTTACAGTGTATCAATTCAAGTTCTCTGTTTTCTTTCATATGACGATTTTTAAAATACAGCATATTTGGGCTTTTCTTGATAGTTATGAGTGTTGTTTTGTTTATTTTAAACCATATAAAACTCTTTAAAAATTTGTTGTATCTGTATATGTTTACTCAAACATAGAGGAACTTTAAGTATCATCCATTTATAAATAAAACTATTTAATATAAAGTACAATTAGCAAAACAAATGTTAAAATGGCATGATAAATAGTAATAAAATAACATTTCATAAAACAAATTTAAGTTTATGAAACGTTTACAATGTTGGAACTAGTTTATTATATTTCAGTACCATTACCTAAAATTGGATCGACTTCATACATGAGCCTCATTGTCATTCTTAGAAGTACTTTACTTACCCATGCATATAGATTGTTACACCCTTCGTTGTATTTAACGGATAATAATGCACGTCTGCATGGGCGATGCATCACAGTACTGTTGTATCTCATTTTGTTACATTTTACGTGTGGAAAGTGTTAGGTCTCATCTAAAAAAACTTAACTGTATGCAATTCTGATTAAGGATGCTGCACCAGAGGAAATGTATCCAATGACAAACGCACATATGGACTCAACAAGTCGAAATAATAGGAATGGAGATGCTTCTTTTGTTGACCTACATACGTATACGGAGGAAGAACAGGTAAACAACCACATTTTTTCTAAAGGTATATGCATCACTGTTATGATTGTGTGTAACATTATAATACAATTTCTATGTTGTGTATAAAATCAATTAGTTGATATTTGGAATTATAGTTGCTTGCTATGTCTGGAGTTAATTTAAGTATTTTACATTGTTGAAATTTGTACTTTTATCTTTTTATTAGTTACCCGGTACATCAATATGCGCTAAAATGATTCTATAACATTAAAAGTACAATTTTGTTTGCATATATTTCATTATACCGGCTTTCGTACTTCAAACATTTTATGTATTGCGTATTTCCAACTGTTTAGAATCAATCCAGTATCGATCTTTATTCACCCTTGTTCATAAATCTTTGTAAAAATATATTTAAGAATTGAATCTACCGGTATACGTTTTTTTATTTAACTTCTTAAAATAGTGATTACGTTCTAAGCGTTCCTGCATAAAACAGATCGCAGTCTTCTTGTGTTATGGAGATGTTTTAAGTCATTTATTGTAAATTTTGAAAACAGTGCTTTTTTAATTTCCACTAGTTTTACACACAAAATCATAATGTGTGTAATATTCATTTATAATTATTGTGACTCCCATATTACAACGCTAAAAGAAAAAAAAAACAATCGCAAACAATAGGTCAATTTTATTGGCACACGCACATGAAATATTTCATTCTATTTCAGTTCCATAACATTAGCGTGGAACGACCTAATACATGAGCCTCATTGTCATTTTTAGAAGTACTTTACCTACCCATGCAGTTAGATAGTTACATCCTTTGTTGTATTTAAGTGATACTAACGTACGTAGTAATGCTGGGGCGATGCAACACAGTACTGCTGTATTTCATTTAGTTTCATTTTACGTGTGGGAAGTATTAGGTCTCTTGTAAAATAACTTACCTAGTTGCAATTTTGTTTAAGAATGCTGCACCAGAGGAACTGTTACCAATGACGGACGGATGTGTTGGCGAAAGAGCAGGTCTTGTGACACTTTGTGGTAAGATTATGCGTATGTGTATTTTGGCATCTTAAATAAATGATTGTTGTATTTTGCATTTATTGAACAAATGTATGATACACATTGAAGTTCTATTCAAAGAAAAAATGCTGAAAACATTGTAGATATGTCAAGTTTAAGGGAACCATGACAAAATTGCCCGTACAAAAAACAACATATCGATCAACACAAATACACCAAGACGCAACATACATTTAGGATAAAACTGATGAAAGGGAAAAGGGAAAAAACTTATTTAAGTGTTATTTGGATTTTTTTTATTTTTTTTTATTTTTATAATTTCTGAAATGATTTCTCTAAGAAATGTTGATTTACCGCCTCCTTTGCATTGTCAATGACATTCGTTGGAGGTTTAAACCGGTTTTAAGCTATAGCAAGCCTCACTTTTTCTCAACATTTACTGACTTGAGTTTTGATAGGCAGATATTTCTTTTTGATAGGCAGATATATCTCATTAGGGAGAAGCGCAGTGCACAAGAACAAGAAACTTAACTCTAGCCATCATACTTTTGATTTTTTTGTTTAAGGATTTTCGTACTTGAATTTGTTTTCTGTAGGCATGATCAGTACTAATATAAATTGAAGAGATGTTCAAACAAAGAATGTTGCAAACAATGTAGATATGTCATGTTTAAGGGCACCATGACAAAATGGCCCGTACAAAAACTAGCACAAGGGACGACACAAAAACTCTTACAACATCATGACGCAACAGACTTTTAGAAAACATATATTTTTGTGTTTTTCGGATTTTTCTGTTTTTGTTTTCTTTTTATTGATAATTTCTTAAAGGAATTCTCCAAGAAATGTTGAGTTACCGCCTAGGTACGGTCAATGACTTTCATTGGGAAAGTCAAATTGCTTTATTTGTTAAACTAAATTAACTAAATTGCTTTAGAAGTTAAACTTTCTAACACATAAGCATTTAAATACGGATGTTTAAAATACTTGTTATACTTAATAATGTAGTCCTATAAATAAGACATCGCATAGGCGATGTTTTATACCCATTCCTCAATAAGCGCTTTAGCAACTTGTTGGTTTAGAATAATGACAATTTTTAAATATATCCAATAAAAACGGTTTTTATTATATAAATATATGTTTTATCTCGGAGTATGCGTATGAAAAACAAACACAACTCACTTCGATTAGTAATAATCAATCCATAATAAAAGTTCCAGTTGTTTCACAAACACTCAATTTTATCATTCGTGATGGCATAGAGTTGATTGAAAGTGAGGCGAATTTTTTAGACGAATATCATGACGCTCTGAGCAATTTTCTAGTCTCGTTGTTACTTTACATAAGCTTTGTGATTTCGTTCAATAATTCTACCGGGTTGCAGTAAATGTTA
>Ga0224511_10002494_pt1 | contig 12440 bp, 8 predicted proteins | sample SF_May12_sed_USG_2_FD_169988 | JGI IMG/M metagenome (GOLD analysis project Ga0224511, IMG submission 169988) | Sediment microbial communities from San Francisco Bay, California, United States - SF_May12_sed_USGS_8_1 | ecosystem: Environmental > Aquatic > Marine > Sediment | place: USA... | reverse complement strand
TGTTAGAAAAAAAATGATAATATATGTCGTCGGGTCCTAGTAAACAATGTGATTGCAAATTCGTTAAGACATACCGTTTTATAAATTTTACGTGGGTTTAGAAATGAGATTCCCTATAAGTGCGTCTGACAGTTTCAATATTGCGTGGTGTATTCCAAGCGGTTAATGGCATACACATGCAACGTCAACGTTATTTTGCGTAAGGTTTAAATGCAAAAGAAATCATATGATGCTGTTTCAGTTCTGAAAGAATTAAATAGACATGCAAATAGAGTTTCAGATACCAGAAAAAGGGAAATGCTAACATTATTTTAGGAGTTAGATTGATATTAACTAGAAAACTAAAGTTTGTTTATATTATGGTGCTAAATGTTTCTTGTAAAGCTGAATTATGGAGGGCATAGAATTGATCATACTTCACTTTCATTTAAATATTCATTTAGTAAAATTAATATCTGCAGTGAATTTTCTTTCGATTTTAAACCTGCTTCAGGCGATTATGTAAATTTTAAGATGTTTTCAGAAAATTCATTTGTTTATACGTTTACTTGATATACGCAGAAAATAGTCCGTGCCCCATATTATTCATGAAGAGTGTCTGCAATATATCATTTTTTTCATCAAATATTCTACCGTGTGACAGATGCGGCTTCTTTGATCACGCATGATTGGATGATGTCCTAAGCGACCTTTGGCTGAAAGACAATTTATTTATAGATATATGCATTGGCATTAAATGTAGGACAATAAGCTTTTTACGTAAGGCGGGCTTCTCCGTTTGTCGAGGCCGCGGCCTGACGGGTTCTATAATGTATAAGAGTATTACCAGATATGATCTAAACATGTTATTTCCATTCTTTTTATATTATACTAACGTGAAAATGCAACCAATGTATTAAAAACTAAGTATGGGTATCTAGTTCCTGAATATTAAAGTAAGGCAATTTATGTATGGGAATATTCTTACCAAACATAATCCGCCTGGAAATATTAATCTATACGAACCGTTTCATGTGAATTAATCCAGCATTGTAAGCATTTGTCACGACAGTTACTTACGGAAATATATTAAAAGAACTGAAAGAACTCTGGCAACGTAATGAAATATGGCGTTTGTTCGACGCAAATGGAACATATATGTGTTCGTAAAAACGTAATACGGACAACAACAACAACAACAACAACAACAACAACAACATCCTCCTCATCATCATCATCAACAACAACAACAACAACATCATCATCATCATCATCATTTGTGTTGCGAAATTTTCAAAACAAACATATATCTACTTAATATAAATTGAAGCTATGTTCAAAGAATCAATGTTACAGACAACGCAAACAGGGTCAAGTTTAAGGTCATCATGAAAAAATGGCGCGTAACAACACTGCTAGCACTACAAGAATCACAATGAACAAGCCGTAACGAACATTTAACATAAACAAAGATGTTTACTTTTGATTTGTTTTATTCAATTTTAAAACTAATTACATTTGTGGTGCAATTGACGTTTCATCAGCATCCACTCGCTATTCCTTTGGTGTTTTATTCCAGAAACCATTTTGCATATCATCAAGTTCGCAAATCGCACAAGCAGCTGTTTGCGATAAACATAACAATTTCGCGAATACAACTGCGCAGATCCAACAATGACCCTTACTTGCGACTTATCTTATCCGTCAGGTATCAACTGTATGTCTCTTTTTAGTAATATCAAATTTTTGAATACAGCAAATTCAAGTTTACTTCATGTCGTCATTAACTAATATTTTTACGAGTTAATAAAAATACGATCTGTACGCAGAATTCATCTAATTATCCTGTATAAATTCACATATTGTGACAAATCAAAAGCAAGCCTAGGGTAGTAAAAACCATGGCCTGCACTGTTGGGATTTAACATGCCAGACACTACATAAACAAGTTCTTCAATGTAATCGAAAATGACAAATTTCCAACAATGGCTATACCCTAGGGAATTTTCTTTCTTTCAATAAACAATAATTGTTAAGTTAACGGTTTTCCTAATTGATAGGAGCATTTGGTTCTTCCGCCGAACTTCAGGAGAATTGTAGGAATAAACAACATTGTCGTCTGCAGTGAGATAGTCTGGCTTTGGACAAATTGAAAATATAGATTATTAGACTAGCTCTTTTCACTGTGGCGTAGCATGACATACTTCAGTACGCACGTGCGTAAGATTGAAATTTGACATACATCTAGACAAGGCTAAAATATGGAAAAATGTAATAAAAGTCTTTGTCAAATGGGGGTTAGGTGTAAAGTTATAAATATGTATGTTTATTTCATTAAAAAAATACACCTGCCTTTTTCTCGCTCGCTTCGATCGCTTTAATAACGTCATACAACTTATTTGTATTTAGATATCCTTTCCGAACGCGATAATTGAGTTAAATATATCAACAACAAAGCTAAAATGAAAGAAATAAAAAAACACATCGCTTCGCTCGCGCGTTTCAACCATATCTATGGCCATTAAAGTTTATTTGGCCAACCCAAGTATTAACTAGTTTGGGTTGAAACAAAGAATACTTCTGTTGATTTCATCAAATTATGCCATGCAGTAAGGAGGAGAAAATTACTGAACATATCACAAACGACAGACTGTACATGCCGCACGTCGTAGGACATATTGGTTCGAGCTTCTGTGTTTTTTTGCGTTGTTGTGTTTGTTTCGCTCTAAATATACAACTGTCAATCATGATCATTTTTAACTGTACATGGTCACTTTTAATCCAATAGATTAGGATTATATTGTCAGCTGACAATCTGACCTAGAAAATACAAAAGAAAGAATACTTCCTGTTTGTGATAAACCTTATCACAAGATCAAATAAAATATGCCGCTTGGGGAGGAGCTTGAAAAATTGTGAAACTATCCATTAATTAACGGTTTGAGAATATTTACGTGGGTTCAGAAGTAATTTTAAAACCACTGCTTGTTGCAGTATCAATATTGCCTTTGTGTATTAAAACCCGGTTAATGGAAGACACATGTAACTCTTTTGTCATGTTGCGTGTGATTTTAATGCGAATGTTATTTTATTATTAATGTTTTAGTGGTGTGTGCATTTATTAGGTAGGCTGAGCGTTTCCGACCTAGTCTCTATCCGTGTCTATTCTTCTGCACGAAATTACACTGATCACAATATTACACACAATGAATACACCACCTTCGTATTGCTCTTACCATCGACAAACAATCCACTTTGTGCATTCTCTTTTCGAACACTTTAACACAACATATACAACGTTCTTCCCATGTGGCTCTGTATGGCATGTCTTATGAATAAGTTTGATATAGCGGTGCTAAAATAACTACGCGACTGAACTCGCTATTGTGCTCTAACATAGCAAGCACAATCAAAATCTATTCCCTAAATATATTACTTACATATTCACATACTTAATCAATAAGCCTCGATTAAAAAGTTTATAATAATGAGCTAATCGTTATTCCAAATAGATTACATTATGTTTGCGAGATCACTCGATACATGAAATGCGACATTACGCATATTTCAAAAAAATCAATCCAGTCTATATATACCTTAAAGCGCTTTTGTTTTTCGTTCCGCGCTTTATTTCTAAATTGCATTATATCAAACCTGCATTTTCATGGCAATATACTGCTTTGTGAAATATGTGCTGTTGTTTTTTCAAGGAAAAGAAACAACAGACGAAACACAATAAATACTTACTCTAAAGAATTGACGATCACGACCACCACCACCGCAATGCCAAAGACGCCATACCTCCTACGTTCGCCTCCTCTAAAATAGATATCGCCTATACGGCTTAACATTTCTCTGAAATTCTGAGATTTTCAATATCGTCGCCAGTGATTCAGTAAACGTTATAAAGCCGCGCGACGACGGCTGTGGCGCCAATGTTTCTGACACTGTCGCTGTGGGTGGACGTGTTGGTGATAAAACGACGTTTGATCTTTGGCCGTTCCAATTAGCACTATAATTTTGAGGACTTATGGATGCACCATATAATATAATTTTTCGTACAGTATTTTAAATATTTAGATGATCTCAATATGTTTAGTTTAATGGACATTTATGTAATAAAATATAGTGATTCCTGATTAATAAAACATTACTTTTAGGAGACATTTTACCTTTAATATAGTGCTATGTCAAACGATATAGACAAAGCAACGTGATGAATTCAACAAACGGTGAAGAGGGGTCAATCAAGCACTCGGATCTCCTGTACGACTACCAGGACTATGAGTATGACGGGGAGGCGGGGGTGGTGCCGCTGCCACAACTGGTTCCGGTGGCCGTCACATATGGCCTCATCATTCTCCTGGGTTCCGTTGGCAACACCCTGGTCATCGCGGCGGTGGCTAGGTTCCGCAACATGCGCAGTATCACTAACCTGTTTTTGTTGTCACTGGCGACTGCGGACCTACTCATTATTCTTGTGTGCGCACCGATAAAGGTAAGCAACATATTGTATTTTACAACGAGTTTTAATAAATGTTTTCTTAAATGTAAAGAAAAGCAATTATAATTAAATGTTGTATTTTGTTCAATCATAGTATAAATACAAACGCACTTTAGTCAAATAAAATCAACATAATCTTATATAAACTTATGTGAGTAGTGAAACTAGTTTATTGTTGTAAATAATCATTGACCGTACCAATCTATATTTGTGAAGCTAATATCCGATTTGTTTTGGTAATACAACAATTTATTGACAGTGTAAAGTTGTCACAAGTATACCAGACTTTGAAATGTGAATGAAAATGTCTTACAATGTAAAAAATACTAAAACCAAACAATAAACGCACCACCTTATAGAACACTTTATTTCTCAAATTTAACAGGTCGTAAGCACAATATAATTATTTTAAAGTTTTATTTAGGAAATAAATTTTTTCCACCAATTTAAAAAAAAATGTTTCAGATTCATGTTATTAATTGTTACTTTTAACGATCGATTACTAGCAAAGGGGTGCCAAATAAAAATCACCCATTCAAAAGTGTGTATCTCCTCTCTTTGTTTACAATAACGGAGTCTCTTACGGTGTCTCGTTAAATAAAAAACAGTTTTACTGTTACAATTGGCAACGCACGCCGCTGTTCATGAAGTTTATCCTTTAGCTGTTGCAGCGTCTGTAGCTGTACAAGACGTTGGCAAACACGTCACCCATGCTAATCCCATTTGTGCTTTTTCGAGAATAAATCGCGGAGGCCTGTGCTTTGTATGCTGCGTTTATGACGCCAGTGTAGCCGGACTTAACAATGACGTCGGGTTAAAACTGGAGCTAATGAAGCCAGTGAAGCCGGACTTAACAATGACGTCGGGTTAAAACTGGACATAATTAATGTCTATTGGCGCGTGGGACCACCGTGTATTCCTATACTTTATGTGGCTATCTGAATAGCTGGTCATTTTTGTTCAATTAAATTTAAAACTGTGTTCAAGTTGCCTTGACGTTGTGCAAAGGCTTCATTTAAAACAATACTGATGTTTAATTTGTTATTGTACACTTACCTTTCTGTTTGTGGATATTTTCAGGATTTTCTGTTTATTGTGGAATACAAAAATCAAAAGCGGTTCAACGTCTCGATGTGATAGGGCAAACTCGATTATGCTTTTTGCGCCACCCTATTTTCATAATTTTTTCTCAACATCTTTAGCATTATCGTAACATTAGAAGTTTCTGATATCAATATGGTAGTGCAAAACATTTTGTTCATTACTAATTTACTATAAGTATGTCGATGCCACTAGCAAAAATACAACTTGGGTGACCACGTGATGATATCAATCGTTGCGTGACATTATCATGTAAAAATCAATTGGTAAGTAGACATTGGTTCCAATAAGTGGCAGTTGAAATTTCGTTACAAAGTTCGGTAAATTAAAAAAGTTATTTAAAAACATTGTGCGTTCATGGTGGTTTAGTATATGTGTCAGTGCCTGAGATTTTGGGTCAAATTGACGAATTGACGTCACCTAAAAATGACGTCAAAATAGCGAATCAAATTATACAGTATTTAAGAGGAGTCACTATGGCCTACAAAAACTATTTAAAACATTTCCGTGTCAAAATAATTTGACCATGATGTAAATATATCGTCTATTTACAAAAGTATCCGTTTAATTTGACCACAAATATATTTATAAACATTTAGCATCCCTATATATAGCATATACACTGTTCATGGTGCTTAAGGCATGCACTTAGAAGTGGTGATATTAACATGAATTATAGGAATATTTTCATTTGATGTTTAAAAATGTAATCTTCAAACATACCCCTTTCAAATGATACCAAATTTTCAATATCGCTTAAATAGTCAATTGGACCCAAACTTTCAGACACATAATTATATATTTATAGGTAAACACCTAGTAAAGTACAATGCTATAAAACGCGAACAATACAAATGGTATGATATCCATAGAGATATTAATTCTCATCCGTTATGTCGTCAGCGATGTCACAAATCTATGAATTATTCTTTCTGTCCTCCCACTGATAGCGAACGGTTAAGCTATTTTCTATTTCATCCCAAGGTTTTGATTGCTTTTTTGTGGACGTTGCCTTGGTATAAAGGTTTCATGCGAATTTGATATGTTAGTGAAATAAGAAATGTGGTGTGACAACATAGTTCTCCAAAAATTTACAATTGAAATCACGTGTTGAGTAGATATGCCGGCAAAAAGTGCTTAAAAACGTTCATATTTGCATAAAGTTCAATGGTGCTCGTAAATGGCTCATGTCGGCAAAGTGCCCCGCAAATTTCCTAAAAATGATAAATATTTTGTCAACAGTTACTGATGTCGTGAATTTCAACCTAATATATATGTGTTTAGCCATTTAGATGTTCATTCATTTATATTCATTAAGTAAATATAGTTGTTTTTACATAATAGAGTAAACTAATGCTCAAGTTAATTTAATTTGCCGTCAATAAGCTGTGTGCAGGCACTTTTTCTACACCGTTTTTTCTGACGCCTAATGTACTCGTATATGGAGATTTGTATTTATGAATTAAATCATAAAACAGCTCATGTTCATATGCTTTTATCTTTCAATGTAACGTTGATACTGTATATTTTTCCTTAATTGTTAGACAAAATTGATTACAGAATTTGAAAAGTTGTTTGATATCATATTGAAGCCTCTTAATGTGTGATCAGAAACCCTTTTCTAAGATACGTAATTGCTCATGTATGCAAAGTAAAAATAGATATTAGATTAGATGAATAAAATAGCGAAATATACCTGTAATACTATGAAAAAGATTTTAAAGGAAACCGTGCTAATGTCATTTTTCTAAGATTAATTTAACACACCTCAGCTGGTGTTTAGTGCTAATATAGCGGCTGTAAAATATGTCCCCGTACTACATCTACCTACACCATTATGTAGTTATATTTCTGGTCCTCAATAATCATGGATTGTGTGTTGTTTACCTTTAAAAATAGAGTTGTTCCGCTTATGGGCTAGGGAGCGTCAGTGGTGTAGCATTTATCATTGTTATTGGTGAACAGCTTCAATAAAGCCGAGGCTGCTATTTTCCACATGCAGCCTATGTCACCTGAGGACTTTACCTTTTTCACAGAATAGTTTAGCTACATGTAAATGTAATGCTTTGTTGGATAACTTTTAGGATTTTTCATAATCTTTTTTCTATAAATTTAAAACAATTCAGTTAAATTAAGCTTTTCCGACAAGCCATTGTCTATTTGTATGCTTTGGAGGCCTTTAGAAAACGACTTGCACTGGTTTGTGACAACATCCGTCAATTTCTGAAATATTTTTTTACATAATGTAAACGTTCTTCTATGCTACGGTTTCATTGTCAATTTATCCACATGTGTTATTCCCACTGGTACGTAAAATAAGGAAATATCATTTTATAAGTAATTGTTCATTACTTAACTTCTGACAGTCCATTAATGATTAAGCAATTTAATTGTAAAACTCTCAATAAATTAGTTTGCTTCTAGCTGTCAGAGCGTAGCATAGCAATAGAGACGTTCAACGAATAAATGTTGCAGACAAAGCAGACACGGGCACCATGGCAAAATAGCATAATCAAAACGCTACAGATATTTGAAGATGATGTATTTCTGAAACGTTCTAATGATTTCTGTATATAAATGATTTCTCAAACAAACGCTGAGCCACCGCCTTTGTAAGACCAACAAATACCAGTGGGTGTTTCAAATTAATTAATGCTGCTGATGGTGAACTATTTTTTCACATTAAAAAAAGACAAAGATGGGTGCTAACTAGGTTGACCTTCGTATTTTATTCAACAGCAGGACAATAAGTTGGCACATGTAATTAATCTACACCAAATTTGTCTCACTCCATTATACAAAGTTCAATATGGGTTGAGTGAACCCAAAACACATTTAATATGGCGTCTGGTAGTGGCTAAACTAATCATTGGCGACTTGAAACGAGTTTCGGATGTTTACCTAATCGCATAAAACTCTTTACTTGTTTATAGTGAAAAGGAAACGGATTGCTTTTTAGAGTTGCAGAGGAAATGAGAAACGCCTATATTTAATTTTGTATTCATATAGTTTGATTAGAAGTTTCAAACACTGACATGTGATTCAATATTTAGTTGAAAAGTTGATAAAAAGTATTGACAAAAACATGCAACAACACATTTACAATGTACCGTTTTCTTGGTGTCTGTACTACGCAAGTGTCACAAAAATGGTTGTATTAAATGAGGTTGGTAAACAATTTTTTTTATTAACTCCTATTGATAGAGTTAATTTACAATGCGATTCCTGATACTTGGTTCTTTTTTATTAACTCTGACGCTATTTCATCATGTCCCGTGTTGATCATTGATCATACAACATACATTTGCAATTGCATAGTTAGATTCAAACGCAACATGATCTTTCTTATGACTTTAATGTTCAACATTAGCTTTTTTGAATAATGTTAATACTTAATTACATGTAGCAAGACAACACCATGTCTCATCTGTAAAATGCATGCTTCAGATTATGTAGCCACGGTGAACGAATTCTTAATGGTGTCTTACGAAGTACGACACGAAGTTCGTTATCTATAAGTCGTTTGGAAAGGCTATTTCGTGTTTGGTAATATTGATGCCTTTGGTCAATCATCCCTCTAAAGCTGGCAATCATAAGAAAGTAAAGATGACAAGTCCAAGAAAGGCAATAAATAACATTCACATGTGTGTTTTGTTTTTGGCTGCATGTACAATATATTGCAGTTATTGTATAACTGATTTCAGATGTTCGTTCGATAAATTATTGAGATGCTATTCTATAATAGTAAATACGCTAAATGGCTAGCAGTGGGCTAAATGACATAGTCAGCCTTAGGTAAAGTCCTGTCAGGCCAAATAAACCTGTAATTAATCTAAATCTAGCTATTGAATTAGTTGCGACATACATTTATTTCATGTAGCAATTTTATTGCCTGTTCCTTACACTAATGGGTATTTAGGTAAAAGCCTGTGCCATAAATAAATCCATGTAACGTGAGGTACGCTGACAACAAATTTCAGTCAAAGAATAAAACATCGAATTGCTTATCGGAGAGTGAACATAACATCAATGTTATGAATGCTTAAATGAGAGTAACAACCAATGATCTGGCCGTTAGCTGCTTATAAATCATTAAAACATTATACTTTAATTACATTTTCATGTTAATCTAGTGGCGTCATCATGGTAAAAGTTATTAGCGTTGATTAGTTTTTGCCTTAAATCTTATCAGGTATATTAAAGATATTGAGATTCGATTGAAAAGCGACATTTATTCGTACAAACAACTTACTGACCACTGTCAGTATTAATATCAATTAACAAATATTCCAATTACACGTTGATGTTTATCTTGTATTATCATTGTGATTAAAAGTGATTATAATTATCGTGATAGAAATCAGTAATTAGTTCCACTTCTATTTGCCATTATGAACAATTTCTCGGAAACTTAAGTAAATAAGATAATAATCTCCAAGTGTAAATAATGATTAAAACTTACGTAAAGTGAATAGAACTTTTATCAAACATATAGGAAAAAGGGAATCATGACGCCGGGCCCGGTAGATCAATGGGCTAGAAGGGCAGTATGTTGTCGAGGTTGAGGTTGTGTAGTCGAATTATTCTTCCTCCATTACTATAACCCTTTAAACACGCACTGCTGTGTTTCCATCCTATTATCACAACCGGGGAAAAATCCACAGCAAAGTTATTATGGTGTCATGTTTAACTTTTCACGTTTTTTATGCGGTACAAAACACGCTTAAGGCCACTATCTCTTATTGTAATTTGACATAAGTAGTTTCTACAACCATACCCACTTAAACAAAAGAGGATGTAAATGGACTCATGTACTGTATCTAATGTTAAAGGTACTAGAAATTGGCTTGACGCAAACGCCCTTATTTGGCACCTGACCACTGATCATATTGTAAAAGACCTTTTCGAGGTATTTAATAAGTCACAAAAATCTGAAAAAAGGAATGTCCTTAGGAATTATAGCTTGCATGGAGCTAATATCAGTCCCGGTTGCAATAAAAAAATATAGTTTTCATTTGTTCTTGTTAAAAGGATGCTATTCATTTCGTCTGGAGTATGCGGTCGAGATTAAGTTAACAAGCTTTACATTCATTTTGATGAATAGTGATAAATATTGTCTAATCAAGTCAGTGTGCTGTCTTATTTTAGGAAAACATTTTTTTCAGTTTTTTTTTTAAATTATGAGTTTGGTTTCTAATAATATCAGTATTGTATTTCAGTTACATGTTAAATAGAGACAATGTTTTGACTTTATGCGTCCACAGGTACACTAAATCCCGAAAATTAGACTATATGTACAGCACACATTTCTTCTCATAGTACCAATAAACTCTTTGTTCCAGTGTGCAGCGTTCTTCTCGTACACGTGGCAGTTCGGTCCAGTCATGTGCAAGCTCGTGTATTATGTGCAGAACGTCTCCATTTTGTGCTCTGTGATGAACCTTACAGTCCTCAGCCTTGAAAGGTCAGATCAAGACACTAACACTTTTAATATACTGTTTCGCATTTTTATTGCCAAATGAGTTTTAAAAAGGTATAATTATATACATGTAATCACAAATTATAATGTTGATAAGGAGTTTGGTAGGCGAACATGGGAGAACCGTTTTAAAGTTTGGTTCAATAAAATGTACTTGAAAAAGCATTATATTCCGACATTTGATTTCAGATACTACGCTATAATGCATCCGATACGAGCAAAGTGTGTTAGTACTGCATCCTTGGCCAAGAAAACAATCGCTGGCATATGGATCTTGAGTTTCATCATGGCGTTACCTATACTTGTTGGCAGGGTAAGTGTTCACACGGAATAATTTCAATGTAAGATCAACCAATCTACACCTTGACGTGCATGGTCTTTTCCTAAATGCATATTAGCTTTTATACTAAGACACATATTACGCAGTTAGTTTTGTAGAGCATCTAAGCTAAATCATTTCACTATTAGTCAATAAACAAAGATACAAGAGTGACCCTTTTTAATCTAATCCACTAAATAGAAACTAGAATTACCCTTTTTAATTAAAGCAAGTTAATAGATACTAAAATGACTCTTTTTAATTAAATCAAGTTAATATATCTACTAGAATGACCCTTTTTAATTTAATCAAGGTAATATATCTACTAGAATGACCCTTTTCAATTTAATCAAGTAAATAGATACTAGAATGACCCTTTTTAATTGAAACAAGTAAATAGATACTAGAATGATCCTTTTTAATTTAATCAAGTAAATAGATACTAGAATGACATTTTTTAATTTAATCAAGTTAATAGATACTAGAATGACCCTTTTTCAAAGAATCAAGTTAATAGATATTAGAATGACCCTTTTTAAAGTCACCAGAGCACGGTTTGGGCATTTACATGGGAAAAAGTCTAAACTATCCCTACAAGTCTAAATAATTGCGTAAAAGAGCATAAACAATAGGTACATGTACCATGTGCTTGTTTTGAACGAAAATGTGCACAAACCAGGACATTTCTATTATACCATTCATTATGATGGGAAAGCATTTTCTTGTTTACGGACACACAAAAATACATCATATTACATGCATTTTTCATCTTTTTTAATATGTAGTCAAGAAACTTTTTAGTGTCAGCCATTTTACATCACAATTCTTTGCCAAGACGCTAACCTAAATAATATTTTAAGATAAGTACTTTTCAACCCAATTTTCTGTGCTCTAGCGCCGTTAAGCTTAACAAGTTAAATTACTTCCACGTGCTCTTTACAGATCCACAAGCCCGTGGGTCAGGGCAACATGACAGGCTACTGGTGTACGGTGAGCTGGGAGCGAGAGGTGTACGGGCAAATGTACGGTGTCTACATGTTCCTCGCCATCCTGGTGCT
>Ga0224511_10002493_pt1 | contig 12442 bp, 15 predicted proteins | sample SF_May12_sed_USG_2_FD_169988 | JGI IMG/M metagenome (GOLD analysis project Ga0224511, IMG submission 169988) | Sediment microbial communities from San Francisco Bay, California, United States - SF_May12_sed_USGS_8_1 | ecosystem: Environmental > Aquatic > Marine > Sediment | place: USA... | reverse complement strand
CGGACTTGGCCACGATATTCGGTGCGTAGGCCTTGGCGTTGGACTTGTTTTTATCCACTTCCAGCACGTTATACAGATAATGCACATCAAAACTTCCGGAGTTCTCAAAATTGCTTAACGTGGATTTTACGGTGTACACCAGTTCATTGGCGCCGACGCTGTGACTGAACTTCTCAGAGAAACAGATCACCTGCATGGCGTTGGCTTTCAGACAACTGGCGCGGGAAGAAGGCAAAAAACCCACCGGGTTTTTGCCCCGGAGCCATTTACCTCCAAGAATCACTTCTGCGGTATCGTAGTTTCTTCTGGCGGGTGCCGGCGCTGGCGCGGCCTTGACGACCTTAACAGGTTTCGCCACCGGCTCCGGTGCCTTGGCCACTGGTTTCGGCGCCGGGGTTGCCGGCTTAGGCGGTTCCACCACTGGTTCTTCTTTGGCGGCCGGTTTTTGGGAATCAACAATAAATTGCGCCAGGGGATGACCCTTCTCCGCCGCCTTGCGATACCACACAAAGGCCTCGTCTATATTCTTTGGCGTACCGATACCCTTTTCCAGCCGGCGGGCCACCACAAACTGGGCAGTGACGTCCCCTTCCTTGGCCTGCGCCAAATAGTTTTTGAAAATCTCCGCCTCAACTTCCTGACTTTCTGCCGCATAGGCCGGAAATATGGCAAACATAGTAATTATGGCTATCGCTAATCTAGACATTACAACTTGACCCCACAAATGGATGATTTGAATATGACGGTTTGCTTCAGCATCCCCCGCGTCTATCGGGGCAGGATGGCTACCCAAAAATAAGCAAAAAGTGTTCCACCCTGAAAGTACGCACCCCCTTATACTCCCGCGCCAACTCTACGGTTCTGGAATACGTCTTTATGGATTAGTATAGGCTCAAAATTGGCAGTTTACAGACCGCAATTCATGTGATTTATCGAAAACAGGCAAATATCAATGCTGGAAAAATATACCGGGGTTATTGGCTCCTCTGAGCCCGACAGGACCGCGGTAACCCCAAAATAACGGACTAACATTATGGAATTTACCGGTATTCACCACGCCAGCCTGGAGGTCGCCAATACCCGGCGATCCTTGGATTTTTACCAGACATTACTTGGAATGACTGTGATGGAGGACCGGCCTCAGCTGGGTTTTCCCGGGGCCTGGATTCAGCTCGGAACTCAACAATTGCACCTGCTGGAGCTGCCCACTACTGGGGAGTGTCCGCAGGATCAACCGGATCATACAGGTCGCGGCCGCCATACGGCGCTTGTGGTAACAGATATTGGGGCGCTGAAAGCGCGTCTCGAGCGTTACAACATTCCTTACACGGTTAGCCGTTCCGGACGCAACGCGCTATTCTGCCGCGACCCGGATGGTAACGGACTGGAATTTATCCAGGCATAGTCGCCTCACGCCCCGGCCGAATCACTCTCATCCTCGGTGCTCTGTTCTTCATTAACCGAGGGTGATTTCTTCGTGCTCTTTTTCCTCGTGGAAGCCTTTCCGGCTTTAGTCTGCACCGGCCCGGCACTGATATCCGGCCAATCGCCGAATGGAAAAGGCTTGTCATCGGTATTGTAAGTAAGGAATTGTATAATCTGATATACGAAGATCGCCAGACTCCTGCCAAAACCCAGCAGCTTTTCGTTAGATTGACCAAAAATCAGGTGGGACAATATTTGAAACAGCACCACCGCAGTGATTAATATCTCCGTGATACTGTAGATCACCACGAATACCAACATATACGCTACCCGAATCCAGGTAGTGTGTGAAAAAATATTTGCCTTTATTTCATCTGACATACTGCCCCCCAACGATGCTTATTTGTCCGCTTCTTAAAAAACAGTCGCCGCGAATCTGCGCGCCGGCCCAATTTTTAATGGTACTATAAATTGACCCGAACAATATTGGAACTGCATTCGACTACACGTGTCTTTTATGCAGACCTGTAATCGCATTTTCACCTGGATCGATAAAAAGCGAAGCACCGAGTGTTTATGATTAACCAAGAGGATAAAAGATGAGCTGGTGGGGAAAAGTACTGGGCGGGGCCTTTGGGTTCATGCTCGGCGGTCCCCTTGGTGCTTTATTGGGGGCCTCAATCGGCCACAGTTTCGACACCGGCCTGGAAAGAAGTGCTGCAGACAATTTCGGCAACACGCAGGAACGCATTCAGACAGCCTTTTTCACAGCCACCTTTTCTATCATGGGGCATATCGCCAAAGCTGACGGCCGAGTATCTGAAGATGAAATAAGGCTGGCTCGAGCGGTGATGGACGAAATGCAATTAAGTTCCGACCAAAAACAGGCTGCTATTGCGTTATTTAATCAGGGTAAAAGCAGCGACTTTCCGCTTGATGATGTGGTGGATCAGTTGCGTCGGGAATGCCATCGGCGCCATACCCTAATCCAAATGTTTCTGGAAATTCAGCTGCATGCCGCCTATGCCGATGGTCATTTTCACACCATAGAGCGAAAAATTCTGTCGGGTATTAGTGAGCAACTGGGTTTTTCCGGTTCGGAATTTCACCACCTGGAGGCACTGGTAAAGAATCAACGATTCTTTAGTGGTAAGAATCAAGAACCCGCGAAACAAAAAAAAGACCTTCTTAAGGAGGCCTACAAAATACTGGATGTGGATGAAAACGCGCCTTTTACTGAAATCAAGAAAGCCTATCGGCGACTCATGAACCAGCATCACCCCGACAAATTAGTTGCCAAGGGCTTGCCTGAAGAAATGATCAAACTGGCGACCGACAGAACCCATGAGATCCGAAGTGCCTATGAAATCATCAGGAAAGAAATGGAAATGAAATAACTCGGTGTGCTGAATTAGCCATTGGTCAGCCTGATCCCCTCAATTGTCATAGTGCAGGGCTGATTTTTTTTACGACATCAGGTAGATTAACCCCTGAAATAGCAGCATTAGAGAACATTAATACTCGGTTAGACCTTGTCACTTATGCCGTCTTGCGTCTAACTCCATTTTTACAAGTGGAGATATGATATGTGGATACTTATTTCTTGGTTGTGCGTTGGACTGGTTATCGCCGTCATGTTTGGATCAATGGCGCGCAGATCAAATCATTCAATGGATCGCGAAATTATCACGCACTCACCGACTAGCGCCCGGCAAACATCAATACACTGAGCTGGCGTCCCCAAAAAATCACGAGCGTCCAATCTTGCTCGTGATTCACTGTCACCTATCTCTGGTTTTGCACCGTCTTTCTCACAAGTCATCCCTGCGCCAATAAGTTGCGCAGGTCAATCACGGCAGCATTGGCACGGGAAATATACGACGCCATAATTAATGAATAGTTGGTGACAAAACCAAATCCACGGCCATTTAATACAACCGGACTCCATATTGGTTCCTGGGCACCCTCCAGCTCACGCACGATTTGCTGCAAACTAATCCTGGCATTCTTCTTTTTCAGGACATCAGCAAAATCCACTTCAATGGCTTGCATAAAATGTATCAATGCCCAAGTGGCACCTCGCGCTTCGTAAAAGACGTCATCAATTTCAAGCCAGGGTGTTTTTACCTCTATTACAGTTGCAGCTGAGCCCGACTGGACAGCACCGGCATCGCCGGCAAGATCCGTGTTGATCCGTGTTTGTCCAACACTGGCACTCAGACGTTGCGACAAACTGCCTAGCCGCTTTTCAACAATGGCCAACCAGTCACGCAAATTATCGGCGCGAGCAAAGAACTGGGTTTTATCAGCGCCTTCCAATGATAAACCGTTGGCATAATGCGTAACTGCCCTGATAGCTTTTCTATACTGTTGTTCACTTGGAGGGAAAAGCCAGGAACTGTTATCAAAGTTAAACAACGGTTCCGCTTCAGAAAGCTGCTTGTTTTCCACCGACTGCGATTGAGAACGGCTCATGTCGTTGCGCAATGACCGCGCCAGATCCCGCACCTGGACCAATACACCGTATTCCCAGTTTGGTACATTATCCATCATTACACCAGGCAGCATAACATCGTTACTTAAATAACCACCCGGCTTTTCCAGTAACACCCGTGCTACACGCGCCAGTGTCATTGAGGTCATGTACCCAGTCACCATTTCATTTGGCCCTGGCCCGACTTGTCCTATCTGGTGCACCTCAAACCGGTCCGGTTCCTGTCCCCATAAAAATGCCAATAGAAAAAAAACCAGGGCAGCAATCAGCATTATGGCGCCAGAAGCGCCGGCAACCCCTCTACTGCGCCATGAGCCGGGATGAACCAGCGTAGCTACCCGGTCGGTAATTCTCTTAACATGATCAAATATTTTTATTGGCATAAAATATCTACTGATCGCCTAAATGGCTATTTAACCCATATTTTTATAACTATTTGTAAATTAATGTAATTATGCGCTAATTATCATTGTAACACTGTTACTTTACCGGCTATAGCAATGCTATTTCCATTTTTTATACATGCTTATAGGGTTTTTTGTAAGGTTTCTGTAAGTCAGTACTGAGTATAGTTATTGCCTGAGGGATGGGGGTTCCTCGTCAGCGCATGCCAGGATTGACTGGTATCGATATCGACCATGGATGGAATTGCAACAATTATCCAAGGTGATTCTAACCAGGCAACGGCTATGACAAAAACAATTCGAAAAGGCGAACGACGCCGAGATCCGCGGCGAACGGTAGACGTCAATACCACACTAATATACAAAGATCTTTCCATTGCTGACTGCCACACTCGGGATATCGGGCTTGGTGGCGCCTTTGTGTGCACACCCACGCCGCCGCCACCGATAAATGCGAAAGTCAGACTGCTGCTTATTAGACGCGACAGAGCGGTTCCGCTGGCACTGGAAGGCACGGTGCTTAATACCACGAATCAAGGCGCAGCACTGCAATTCCGGAATATCAGCAAGGAAGTAAATGATGTATTGGTGGATATTCTTTTCTCCTGGCAGCCACCTGCGGCCATGAGATCGACTCAACCAAATATCGGCAGAGAAAAAGAGCTCGCCTGGAGGAAATAGAAAAACTGGCTCCCCCTCTGATATTAGTCAACTTTATCTGCAATCTTTTGCGCGACCGCCGCGATAATGACTCGAGCCAGGGCTTTTATTTCGGTATAATTCGTTTCACACCGAAGACATTTCCGACTAAAACGATCACGAAATCGGCAAAAATAAAATAATAAAAATCTTGTGTCGCTGACTTAAAAAATAAGGAGCTATCTATGGCGCCGGAAGACTACGAAATATTACTTTGGATACTCGGAGACCGAGTCGCGCAATTCAACTTTATGGCCATGAGCATGGTCATCGCCTGGTCCATGTTAGCGCTATCTTACGAGATCTGCCAGCGGCTATGGCAACACCTTCAATTTCGCCTGGATGATGGTTTTTGGAATGATACCCTGCTGCTAGATGGGCCCGATGATCGACCGCGCCGAGACAGCACTATAACAAATCTTAATCTGTATGAGCGATTGACAAAACAATCCGGATTTATTGCCTAGAGCTTGTAGTCTGTCTTCATTTTTGTCATTAACTCAAAATGCCGAAGAAACGGTTTAGCCAATGACGGATTGCTGATCATTTTTCGATATTCTCCTTGCTTGAATTCAAGCTTGCCCTGAGCCACAGCAATCCCCAGATTTGCCAGCCCGAATCCTTTGGTAATCCAGGTCTTCCAATCCATTATATCGGCACGCAAATCCCAATTAAGGGCCTGATTCTGATATTCGCTCACCAATATTACTTTTCCATCTTCGACAAAAATAACGCCTCTTGGGTCTCTTTCTCCCTTATAGCCATAGGCAATAGCCGAATGAAAATCGGCTTTCTTCAATCCCTGCACCATTTCCTTGTCGGCGTTCCATAACAAGGCAAACTCCTGCAACCACTCTTTGGAAAATATTACTGCCATGGATCACCCCTTAATTACTTTAATTAAATAATATAATAAGCGATTTATTAAATGATGCTATTGCGGTGTGTTTTATAAATGCCAAACATATAATGGTCAACCAGTATTTTCACGGCCCCTGCTCTTTGCTACCTACAACTAGAACAATGTAGTTTTATAATGACGCTCCTCTCCCGGCAACCGCACGATATCGCCGGTATGCACGGCGAATGAACCTGTATTACGATCCTGATAATAAAGTTTTAGTGTTTCATGTATAACTGGAAAAGCCATTTTTTCCCAGGGGACGCTCTCTTCATCATATAAATCTACCTCCAGACTTTCCTGCCCCGGGCCAAAATCCAAATCCAGCAGTTTCGCTCTAAATATTACGTAAACCTGATTAACATGAGGTAAATTGAACATCGTATACAAAGACAGTGTATCAACTCTTGCATTAGCCTCTTCCAGCGTTTCCCGAATTGCGGCCTGCTGTACTGTCTCGTCATTTTCCATGAAACCGGCGGGCAGGGTCCACAATCCGTAACGCGGCTCGATGGCTCGTTTACAGAGCAGTATTTTTCCCTTCCATTCCGGAATACAGCCAGCGACTATATTTGGATTCTGATAATGAATTGTGTTGCAGGAATCACACACGTGGCGGATACGTGTATCTCCCTCGGGAACACGGGTATGTACCGCTGCGCCGCAATGACTGCAGTATTTCACGAACGTGATTTTCCAATAAATTCCATGGCTGAATTCTACCACTATTTTACCGAATTCAGAGGCCGACTTATCAACCGGGGTGGCTAGGCCCGGCCAGAGGCAAAAAAAGTGGCGCTCATACGGTTTAGCGCTTTGCGGTACGTATCAAACATTTCCGATAACTGACAAAAGACCTCTCTCAAGCCAAGCTCGTCAGCAAGACGATGGCCAGCCGCTTGACTGTAGCTGGACTGACCTTGCTCAAGATAATAATTGATGTTCAGAGGTCGGCGACCATACTGATATCTATTGTTAATCCAGCTCGAATACAAACCAGTTAGATAAAGTGAATAATTTCCAATATGGCAGTAAATAATAAACTGTCGATGAGAATCAGCTGACTGAGCCTCGGCAAGCATGTCTACGATATATTCAACAGGTTTAATGTCAGTGTTACGTATGCGATAAACACGATCAGTAGGCACAAATAAACTGAGTAAGTTGGCTATATAGTTAACAACTCTTCTTCCATTCCTTGAACGGTCCTGTTCTACGCTTCGTCTCAAAAGTACATTAAAAAAGAGAAACGGTGAGACATCAAGTAATAATGATTTCTGGTCAGTGATGCTTTTGAACACATAATCACTGTCCAGCAAGGAATCAAGCGTCGTCGGCATCTGATGAAGAAGGTTCACTACTTCCCGATAGTCCTTACCAGGCGAAGGAAAGTTTTCTATCAAAAAACGCAGATCGCGATCTTCCAAACGGGCCAAGCCCGTATGCGCAAAATCTGGTCTCAGCATTGGTATTGCCTCCGGTCTTTTCAAAACTCCTGTTATTAATTAAAGACCATTTCCAACCCATTTTTCCAGGTTCACCACGTACCGCTAATCAGGCGCCGAGTCGACATCACTAGCCGAAATAATCCGGCTCATTACCGGGGCGCCACTTAATATTACACCCCATGCTCGGCTTCTGCTCTTCGGGCGGCGCTTTCCCGACCAACAGCGCATCCACTGCCTGACCGAGACTTCGCCCTGTTACCGGAATACTGCTTCCTGGACGACTTTCATCAAACTGTCCACGGTAAAAAAGCCTGCGCTCCTTATCAAACAGGAAAAAATCCGGGGTACAAGCCGCCCTATAGGCTTTTGCAACACCCTGAGACTCATCATACAGATAAGGAAAGCCGTAACCGGCTAGCTGTTTTTCCAATACCATCTTCTCCGGTGAATCGTCCGGATAGTTATTTGCATCATTACTATTAATGCCAATAACCTGCAATCCTTCTTCTTCGTACTTCCGAGCAAACTCGGCCAGAGCACTGCTCAAATGTTTTACATAAGGACAATGGTTGCACATAAATACAATCAACACAGCCGGTTTATCCCCGAAATCTGCCAGACTTACCGGTTGTCCGTCTGTGCCGGGTAGTGAAAAATCTGGTGCCGTTGTACCAAGCTCAAGCATGGTTGATAAGGTTCGTGCCACTGATTCCGCTCCTGATCTCGAATTTATAGCCAATATTATCTTTCCTGGTTCACAAAAGAACAAGCGGGATCACCAGTTTGTTTTCATGGACTCTATAGCCAGTTCACCTTGAAATAACATCGCCCATTTGCCCCACATAGACTTGGATATGCCCAAAACTTGTGGGAAGATAGCGACCACCTGAAAATACCATTGCGGAGTTTTTGGGGAACACAGGAACATTATCAGAGGAGCAATCATGAAAGCGATGTTATGGGCAGCAGCAGCTACAACGATTATTGGCATTAGCGCCTGCACCAAAGAAAAAGTTGAACTCACGTCCGATGAACAAAAGTTCAGTTATGCGGTGGGTTTCCAGATGGGCCAGAATCTCAAACACCAGAATCTCGACCTCGATACAGCTGCGCTGTCTCAAGCAATTAAGGATGTGCTAGCAGACAAGGAACCCCAGGTGACTAAAGAAGAGATGCAGGCTGCTATTCAGGTGTTTCAACAGAAAAAAATGAAGGAAAGGGAGGATCTCGCCATAACTAACAAGGAAGCAGGAGAAAAATTCCTGGAGGAAAACAAGAAGAAGGCGGATGTGAAGGTACTCCCAAGCGGTGTTCAGTATAAGGTTATCGAAGAAGGCACCGGTAGAAAGCCAAAACCTACTGACATGGTCGTCGTTCATTACCGTGGCACTCTAATCGATGGCACCGAATTTGATAGTTCTTACAAACGCCAGGAACCGGCGACTTTCGCGGTTAACGGCGTAATTAAAGGCTGGCAGGAAATTATCCCAATGATGAAGGAAGGCGCGAAATGGCATGTCGCCATCCCCGCAGACATGGCCTATGGGCCACGCGGTGCCGGGGGACTCATCGGGCCCAATGCCACGCTTGTTTTTGAGATAAATTTGCTTGGGATCAAAGGCGAACCCCAGAGTGATGCAAAAAAGAATAATATGAAATAGAACTAAGATATCGATAAAAAAGCCAGGCGTTATGCCTGGCTTTTTTATTAGTGTTCGCGTGTTGCTTTGAATTTAATATCCGGCCAGCGCTCCATTGTTAAATTCAGATTTACCCGGGTTGGAGCAAGGTAGGTAAGGCGGTCTGCGCTATCCAGGGAAAGGTTGAGTTCCGCCTTTTTTCGAAAATCCGCCAGCATTTTTTCATCGTCGCATTCAATCCAGCGCGAGGCGACTACATTGATGTTGTCATAAGTACATTCCACACCGTATTCGTCTTTTAATCTAAAAGCAACAACATCAAACTGCAGTGCACCAACAGCGCCAAGAATGAGATCATTGCTAGCCAACGGTCGAAACACCTGGGTAGCACCTTCTTCACTCAGTTGATCGAGACCCTTTTGCAGGGCCTTCATGCGCAATGGATCACGCAAAACAACACGGCGAAACAACTCCGGAGAGAAGTTTGGTATGCCGGTAAACTTAAGCACTTCTCCCTCTGTAAATGTATCACCAATTTGTATTGTACCGTGATTATGCAGTCCGATGATGTCTCCAGAATAAGCTGTCTCTACCTGTTCACGGTCACGCGCCATAAACGTTATGGCGCCAGCAACCTGCACTTGTTTCCCAAGACGTACCTGATAAAGTTTCATTCCCTGGCAGTACTTGCCGGAAGTAATACGCAAAAAAGCGATCCGATCCCTGTGCTTGGGATCCATATTGGCCTGTATTTTAAAAACAAAACCCGAGAAACTATCCTCTGAAGGTTGTACCTCCCTTGTTTGTGTTGCCCTGGCACGAGGTGAAGGAGCATAGTCAACAAAGGAATCAAGCAATTCCTTGACCCCGAAATTGTTGATCGCAGAGCCAAAGAATACCGGTGTTAATACGCCTTTCAAATAAGCATCAATATTAAATTCATGGCTTGCTCCTTTTACAAGCTCGATCTCATCCCTTAATTCTGCAGCCATGTGTCCCAATCTTTCGTCCAATTTAGGATTGTCAAGTCCGGCGACAATTTCTCCTTGCTGAATTTTTCCTCCATGTGTTGCGCTAAAAAAATGCACCTGATCTTTAAGCAAATGATAAACACCTTTGAATCGCTTGCCGCTCCCTATCGGCCATGTGATGGGCGAACACCTAATCTTAAGGATATCTTCTATCTCATCCATCAACTCAACCGGGTCTCTGCTCTCTCTATCCAGTTTGTTAATGAATGTCATGATGGGCGTATCGCGCATACGGCAGACGTCCATCAATTTAATAGTCCTGGTTTCCACACCTTTGGCGCTATCTATAACCATCAAGGCAGAATCCACGGCAGTTAATGTGCGATAGGTATCTTCAGAAAAGTCTTCATGACCAGGCGTGTCCAGCAAGTTCACCACGCGACCATTGTAAGGAAATTGCATAACAGATGACGTTACTGATATACCACGCTGCTGCTCCAACTCCATCCAATCAGACGTGGCATGACGAGCCGCCTTGCGCCCTTTGACTGTTCCCGCCAACTGTATCGCACCGCCAAACAACAACAGCTTTTCAGTTAATGTGGTTTTACCAGCATCCGGGTGAGAAATGATGGCGAAGGTGCGCCTTAGACCAACATTGTCTGAAATTTCATTCATAAATAGAGAAAATGGCGCAAAAGAAATAATTGTAAGAAATTAGCTATACCGCTCACCAAAAAACAAGCCCTGCTATAAAGCAGGGCTCCGAAATAAAAGACGTAAGTAATATTAACTTACCGGGGTAACATCAGTTGCCTGCAATCCTTTTGGGCCCTTTTCAACTTCATAACTAACCGTTTGCCCTTCCGCCAAAGATCGGAAGCCATCACCTTTTATAGCTGAGTAATGAACAAACACATCATCACCGCCTTCTTGCGGGGAGATAAAGCCAAAACCTTTGGCATCGTTAAACCATTTAACAGTTCCTGTGCGCATAAATAAAACCTCTAATGTTTGAAAATGAACAACCAGCAGATCGAGAAAAGAAACTTCCGGACGAACCAGGCGGGACTTCCAAACAAAGGCATTTCAAGAACTGCAACGGGCGCCAGTATAACCACTTGCCCGTGTTACGAGCAAGTTGCCCGCCGGTAAGGACGAGACGGGAATCCTCTCTCTAATCCTTGGCTCTGTCTCCCCCGTTCTGGAAAGATTTTCACCGTCTTAGCGGCAAGATCACTTGCCATCCCACTATCTCCACAGCTACAAAACAGGTTCACCGCAAGATATTCCCAGCAATCAAGGGTCGAGACAGCCGGCGCTTCTTTTCATTGACATCCACCAACCTCTACCCTAAACTGTAGTTAGTTGACCAACTAATTTATTAACCAATGCCTAGAAGCAGCCATAAACGGGAACAATTACTGAATGCCGCGACCGATTTGGTTTATCGGCAGGGGTTCCATCGCACCAGCCTGGCAGATATCGCCAAGGCTTCGGAGGTGCCGCTGGGAAACGTCTATTACTATTTCAAAACCAAGGAAGACATCGTCCAGGCCGTCATGGAGAGGCGCTCTCATGAGTTCCTGTCATTGTTTGAAGGCTGGGACAAGCTGAATGACCCCAGGGCCCGTCTTAACGCCTTCCTGGAAATGGTTATCAGCATTTCCAGTACCCTGACTGAACACGGTTGCCCTATCGGCAGTCTCTGTCAGGAATTGGGGAAGGACCACCCCATTCATGCGTCGGCAGCAGCCGGGGTATTGAAAAACACGATAGCCTGGGTTAGCCAACAATACACAGAACTCGGACTAGCCAACGCCCAGGCGCTGGGGACGCAATTTGTCGCTCTGTTACAAGGCGCTATTCTATTAGCCAATACCCTGGGAGATCCCCTGATTTTGACGAAGCAAATGCATTATCTGAAGAACCAGATTGAAACTTTATAGCGATTCATTCGGCGTAAAAAACCATCAGCTTATGTACTTTCCAACAGGAGTCAAAAATGAGCCAACCCCTGGAAACCTCCGTTACCCTTGCAGATAAGCTGCAAACATTAGTACAGGATTTTATTTCTCAGCTTCCGGCGGATGCTCAACAAACAGTCGGTCAGTCATTTGAAAGACTGTTGACATCGAACACCGGGGCAAATGCTATTCAAGAGGGAGACAAGGCCCCGGATTTTGTTCTTCCCGGTGTCAACGGCAACCCGGTGCAACTCGGAAAACTCCTCGAAAAAGGGCCAGTTGTTTTGAGTTTTTATCGTGGGGGCTGGTGTCCTTTTTGCAGTCTTGAGTTCAAGGCGCTTATTAATATCCTTCCCCAGATTCAGTCTCTCGGTGCACAGTTGATCGGTGTGTCGCCGGAAACCCAAGATACGTCAGCCAAAACTGTAAGAGATCACAGCATTCCTTTCGAGGTATTAAGTGATCAGGGCAATGTCGTTGCTCGTGACTATGG